>Ga0210393_10000376_pt1 | contig 40672 bp, 35 predicted proteins | sample IncBWC27OmetaG_FD_160068 | JGI IMG/M metagenome (GOLD analysis project Ga0210393, IMG submission 160068) | Forest soil microbial communities from Barre Woods Harvard Forest LTER site, Petersham, Massachusetts, United States - Inc-BW-C-27-O ...
TCTGCCCGTAGAGCCCGCTCACGTAGCTGCCGAGCTTCGAGTATGCGTCCTGTCATGCGGGGCTCGGCAGCTACGTGAGCGGGCTCTACGGGCAGAACAACACCGCATTCAGCTCCGCCACTCCTGGTCCCACGCCTATTCATGATTTTGGCAAACAGGGACAGGCGTTCGGCTTCTTTTCCTACCCGGTCACTGCCGGTAACACCCTGACCCTGCTGCTGTCGGCCGCGCGCAGCAGCAATCAGCTGCCCAATGTGCCAGGACTCGCGCCTGCGTTCGAGCTGGTCAACGTGCCCGAGCCGCCCTCGTCGGCGGTCATCGATTCGTACCTCGACTTCAGTGACGTGCTCGCGGTGCTGTCGCTCAGCGGCTCGCTCGGGGAAAACGGCTCCTATCAGTTCGCCTATAGCCAGCACGCCATCACGCAGCGGTTCGAGCCCGATGCGGTAGGGGAGCTGATCTACCAGGGGGTGGCCTCCACCGCCAGCCACGACGATCACGACTACACGCTGGAGGGCGATGTGAGCTTCGTGCGCGGCGCGCACACCTTCGGCGGCGGCTTCTATGCGGCGGAGTATCGCGTCAGCGCCAGTGATTCGTCGCTGGTGTTTCCCGCCAACAGCGCCGGCGAGCAGACCAGCGTTGTGCCCCTGACGGTCGTCAACAACGCCCATGCGGACAACTACGTCGGCGGCGTCTATGTGAGCGATCTGTGGCGTCTGAGCGAGCGCCTCAGCGCCTCTCTCGGGATGCGCTGGGATACCTTGAGCGGCTTCAGCTCCGGCCACCAGCTCGACCCGAGCATCGCCCTGGTGTACCGCCCCGACGATGCCACCACCTTGCATACCGGCCTGGCGCGGTATTTCCAGGTTCCGTCGTTCCTCGGGATATCACCGACCGCGCAGGCGGCGTTCCAGGGGACCACGGCGCAGGGGCCGCCGGGCACCCCGGCCCCGCTGACGGAGCACGACCGCGAGTGGGACAGCGGCCTCGTGCACCACCTCGGTGAGCATGTGAGTCTGTCGGTCGACGGGTACTACCGCTGGACCACCCACTATCTGGACACCGGCCAGTTCGGCGTCGTGCCGATCTTCGCGCCGTTCAATTACGACCAGGGTCATGTCTGGGGCGCGGAAGCGGGCGCCCGCTACCAGTGCGAGGGGCTGACGGCGTATGCCAACCTCACCCTGGGCCGCAACTGGCAGCGCGGGGTCAGCACCGGCCAATTCAACTTCGACCCCGCCGAGCTCGCCTACATCGACGGCCACGCGATCGTGCTCGATCACCAGCCGCTCTACGGCGCCGCGGCCGGCGCCAGCTGGCAGTCCGGTGCCTGGTCGCTGAGCGCCGCTGCGCTCTACAGCAGCGGGCTGCGCGCCGGCTTTGCCGATCTGCAGCAGCTCCCGAAGGTCTTTCAGGCGGACGTGAGCGCCGAGCGCGCCTGGCGCATTCCCGGCGTCGGAGCGCTCAGCAACCGGCTCGCCGTTCTCAACGCCCTCGACCGCGTCAACCTCATCCGTCCGGCCGAGGGCATCGGCATCTTCCAGTCCGCCTACGGCCCGCGGCGCACGCTCTATGACACGCTGACGCTGCGCTTCTGAGGGTCGCCATCGGCGGCTTCGACGTCCGCGAACACGAAGCCGTCACGCTCGACGACCTCGCCAACCTTCACCGCAATGGGCGCGGCGAACATCGGCCCGGCCGTGACCACGGTGTGGAACTCGCCGTTCTCGCCGCAGGGATCGACGTCTGCCGGCAGCTCGGCGAGCAGCGTCGCATCGAAACGGCGGCCGGCGAAGCGCCGCTCGAGGCGCCGCGGATCGACGCACACCAGGTGCGCAATCATGCCGCTGGCGATCATCTCGCGGGCGAGGCTCGCCGTCGGGCGGCGCCACAGCGGAAAGATCCCGCTCATGCCGGCGGCGGCGAGCTGCTTCTCGCGGTAGGCGCGGATGTCCTCGAGGAACAGGTCACCAAAGATGATGTGGGTAACACCGTGCTCGCGCATTTGCGCGCAAGCCCGCGCCATGCGCGCCTCGTACGCCTCGTTCGGGCAGGGGTTCGGCAGCATCACCTTGAGCGCCGGCAGAGCGAGCGCCGCAATCTGGCGCTCGAGCAGGCTGTGGCGCACGCCGTGCATAGCCACGCGGTCGTAGGCCTCGTTGAGCGTCGTCAACACGCCCACGACCTCAGCGAGACCTGAGCGCTGCGCTTCGTAGAGAGCAAAGGCGCTATCCTTGCCCGAGCTCCAGGATACGTAGGCCTTCGGTGCGGCGATGGCTGACATCTGCCGCAAGTCTGCTAGCATTTCCCTCCCCACCACAAGGAGTTGATCACGTGGCGCATGCAGCGAAGCTCAGTTTCATTCTGGCCCTGGCCCTGGCCGCAGCAGGAACGACAGCAGCTTGGGCACAGGAGCACGAAGCCGCGCACGGCGGCGGCCCCGCGGCGCGTCCCCCGGCGCGTCCCGCGGCGCACGGCGAGCCTCACGAGGGTCCGCATAACTACCAGCGCGTCGCCGAGCCGCACGGCTGGAATAACCGGCCGCCGAGTGTCGATCGGGGGACTTACCAGCACAACTTCCAGGCGGCGCGCAGTTTCCACGTCGGTGTCTATCATCGCCCGCCGGGTTGGGTTGCGCACCGCTGGGGCTACGGCCAGATCCTGCCGCGTGCCTACTGGGCGCCGGCCTTCATCCTCGGCGACTACTGGCTGTTTGCCCTCGAGACCCCGCCGGCGGGCTACGAGTGGGTGCGCGACGACACCGATGCGATCCTGGTGAATATCAACACCGGGGAGATCCTGCAGGTCGAGTACGGCGTATTCTCCTGATGACACCGGTGCGCAGTGCGCACCAGGTTGACTGAGGAGGCAGGCGTCGGAAGGACCTCCGGCGCCTGCCTCAGCCGTTCGCTGCGTGCCGAGCGGCAGCGCGCCTGCAGACGCGCGCCATGGTTTTTTTCTGAAGAGGGGCCTGCCTTCTCCGATGGTTTCCTCCCTGCACAAGCGCGCGTGGCAACGTCTGTGCCCCATGCTGACATTCCTGGTGGTAATGACCATAGCGCCACCGGGAGCGCACACCGCGCCCGAGGAAAATTCATCTGACGATCCGTACAGGCAGGGGGTCTGCTCGAGCGTCGGTGTATATATTTTTGTCGGCGGGACCGGCGGCTTCGACGCGCTCCGTGAGGGCGATCTGTTCGCGGCGCTTCTCAAGACCGGTCACGTCGGGCTCTATCAGCACGCGAGCGCGGTAAGCGCAGCTGCAAGATCCGTGGGCCTGCTCGAGTCCATCGTGTCCGTGTTTGCCGCGACGGGACCAGGCGAGGCCGAGCTCGGGCAGGTCGGCTGGAACTACTTCACGCTTCCCGCCAGCTACGGGTATTACCAGCAGCAGTACATCGACCATGGCCTCAGCCCCGCGGAAGCCAATGTCGACACGCCGTCCGATGCGGCTGCTCCGGGGCAATTGGAAACTGACGTCCAGCTGTGGAAGGAGTACGTGGACGCTGCGAGGAGCGTGGGCATCAAATCAGTCGCCCCGATCGCGGGGCCGAATGCTGCCGACGAACCGAAGCTGGGGGAGAACGTCTTTGCGACGAACCCGTACTATGAGCTGGAGCGGGAGGAAGCACTGTACGGCCAGGCCATCGCGTTCGATGTGCCGCCGAACTTCTTCCTGAGCGGCGGCAGCGGTCCCGGCTACCAGAGGTTCATTGTGCAGGCCATACAGTGGGGGAATGCCCACCGCCTGCGCACCACGGTATTGCTCTCTCCCTACCCTTGGCCTACGGATGCCGCCGGCACGCTCGAGACCTTCAGTCAATTCACCGACAATACGTTTAGTCGCGATACGAGGGATTTCGTAAGGTACCTGGAGAAAGAAAAGGCGGTTCCTTCCGAATGGGCCGTGGACAATTACGAAGATACCTATCCGAATGATGCAGCGGCGATGGTGCCCGATGACGTCAGGAATACCACGACCGAGGTCGGCCTGTGGTTGGCGAGGCACGCCCCGGTGTACGTGCATGAAGATGCCCGTCGCGATGATCACGCAGATGATAATGACCACGCAGATGATACGGATGGCGTGATATGCCACCCGCAGCCGCCCGTGGATGCCGCCGGTTCACCCCGAGGCAACAGCGCGGCAACGCGCTAAAAAAGACAGCAGGCGCTCAAAAAAAGAGCGCTAGCGCCTCTGGGCAATGCGCAAGGTCTCGGTTGACGCCTTGCCTGATGACGTTCATGCGTGCAACGGCATTTGCCTGGCGGGCAGGACCTCTTGCTTAGCCTCTCTTACTTCAAGCATCTCATCGAAAAGAACGCGGTAATGCACCACTGCTTTGCGTAGCTCCTCGGTGTCGGCTTCGCCGCGCTCATCGCGCGCCGCGATCGTCTGCGCCGCCCGGTAATGCTCCACGACGGTGGGGTGGTCGACTGAGATATCGGCCGCACGGCGCTCGAAATCCCCCATCGGGTAGCCACGCTTGAGCATCAACTCGCGGACCAACTGATCGGCCTGGACGACGACCCCTTTGGGGTTATCGACGAAACGGGCCTGCAGAGCGTTCCAAGCCTGGCTGAACCTGGCGGCCTCAGCAGGCGCCAGTGGCGTGATAGTGAGGTCCTCAACGCGCTTTTCGCGGGCCTTGAGCTCCGCTTCAGCCTTTGTTCGCCCTCCCAATTCATCAATTGTTCGGGTGTATTCCGGACCGAACCGTTGCTGAAGCCTTGTCGATTGCTTTTTCTTTTGGAAGAAAAGCCATGCCGCCAGTGCAAGCAACGCAATGGCCACGACGCCGGCAACAATGATCCACTGTAGGGGAAGCGTATTCATGTGTATGTCCTGTGATGCTCGATCGGTTAGCGGGCCGTTGCTGCGACTCGGACTATTGCAGATGCAGGTTGCCGCTGCCGAACGGCCCCAGGAGACCGATAATGATCAAAAGATCGCAGCGCTATGGTTCAGCAGTCACGGCATCGCAAGAATAAAAATGCCGCCGCGCTCCTGAGATCGCATTGCGTCTGCCTTATCGGCATCCGCTGGCAATCTGCCGTTGGCGGTACGAGTCAGGCTCTACGCAGCACAAAGAGTATGAGAGCAACGACCAGAATGAGTCCAAGTAAGCCGCCGCCGATGTACATGCTGATCTCCAAGTTGTTCGTCTGAGCGGACATTGGAACATCAAGGGGACCAAGCAGTCAGGACGCTACCGCACATAGATGCGGGCTTGCCGCTATGGTCACTGACCGATTGGCGAATCACTGCGCGGCGTCGCCCGTTCAGACAGGCTGCCGGCGTTTCGGCCGACCAGTACCACATCGTTCGAGTTGCGATGACAACGTGCCGAGCTCGCTGCCGAGTGCTGCACACACCAGTCGTCGCTCATCTGATAGAAGCCGCTCGACGCGCACCCGCTCAGGCAAATCCACGCCACGGCAATGGCCCCGGTGACACGAGAACAGAAAAGATGTCGGTTTAACGGGCTCACGTTCGATTGTGGCGAGCATCACGTGAGCGAGTCGGTACGGCAGCGAACCTACCGCCGCCAGCTCGGGGCTTGTACGGGCGGTGCGCCTGCGTTCAGTCTTGCCCTTGCGGGCGGCTACTGGCCCTTGGCAAATACAGGGTTATCGATCGTCCCGCCGACATGAAATGGGAACGATAGCTTGCCATCTTTCAGCGTCCCGCCAGCCAATCGTGCGAACAGATTCGTCACAAATCCCTGCCTGGAGACAATTTCCGCCACACCCTGGTAGTTCAGCTCGTCGGAGCCAGTGATGCTCACACTCCCTGACCCATCAACATCAACTCCGTAGCCGTCGACGTCGACGATCTTGCTCGAAATCCGCTCGTGATCCAGCTCCAGGTCGGTCGAGACCAGATTGAACGAGGAAGGATCATTTTTGGCGGGACCGAGATCGTTGTAGTGCGCTAGCTTCATGAGGTTCGCATTTAGCTTCAGGCTCGGCACCTGGCCGTCTCGCACCGTCAAGTGGCCCGTGCCGTGCAGGCTCTCCAACGGATAGAGAGTGTGCTCGATTTCTCCGGCGATTCTTAACTCGCCATCCATCTTCCCCGTCATTTTCCCGCGGGCATTTCGAAAGGCGCTCAGCAGCTGTGCCACATCAATTCGTTTCATCTTGGCATCGGTCTTGAAGCTTGGGTTCTTGCCGGACAACTTAATCGAGAGCTCCCCCGTCGTGTTTCCCCCATACGTTTCCGCGTTCACGTCGGTGAAAAAAACTTGTCGCGCCTGCAGCCGAATGTTGGAGCTCAGATTTTTCGCCTCGATCGATCCAAACCGCAGGAGTGCCGCTTTCAAAGTGCCCAGCCCATCGAGGGTAGTGGAAGCAGGATCGACCAGAGCGTCCACATCGACGTTGGCAAGTTCGCTGGAGATCTCGTGCGCCTCGAAAAAGACGGGCCCTGCCGCGTCGGAGGGCAGAAGATTTGATGCAATAACGTGCCCCCGGTTGATTTTAACCAGCGAAATCACTCCGATTGGAAACGAGTTTGGGGCATTTGTCGCCCCTGGATTCTCGAAGTTCCATGGCCCGTCTGGGTCCGAAACCAGATTGATGACCGGTTGTTCCAGCACCAGCGATCTGATCACCATCGGCCGGTGCAGCAGCGACCACGGGTCAATTTGAGCGTCCAGCCGCGCAACTTTCAGGATGTAACTTGGCGGAAACAATGGCGGGCTCTTGATTGCGAGATCGTCCACGTGAATCGTTATCCTGGGAAAGAACGTGACCGCCAACCGGCCGATCTCCACTTTCTTCCCGGTGCTCTTTTCCAGATAGGAGATCGCCGCCGACCGGGAGCGATCCCCATTGAGCAGGACAAGCGCAACGACGACGAACACAATGAGCAGCGACCCGGCGATTGCCGCCAGGATAAGCCCGGTCCTACGACGGATAGTCATGGCTGGCTCGGCACTGCGTTGAAATTCGTACGGATTGCGCTCCCGGTGTTCAGCACTATAAGGCCGGCATCGGCGGCGACGCGTGCGCTGGCGTACAGACACGAATTGATCGAAAACCTGTGGGCCGGACAGTACCTGAATCTAAGTTCTCACGGAACGTAATGCGCTCTCGACGATGCCCAACAACTCCTTGCGTGTGGCACCTGTGGAAGCTTGCAGGGTCAGGCCGAAGTTGATGGTTTGCACAAAACGCGCGAGCGCGTCCTCATCGACCGCTTCTGGCAGGTCGCCCTCGAGCTTTGAACGTCGGAACCTCTTGCGCAGGTCCGCCAGTCCAGCGGCACGCTGCACGGCGAACTCCGGCCGCAACGGGTCATCCCCACAAGACAAAGCCCCGTGCACCCACAAACAGGTCCCGGGCGACTGCGCTTTAGTAAGTAGGTCGACGACGCCGTACAACAAACCCTCGATCACGCGGTGGGCCGTCGGCTCTTTGAGGGCTTCGCTTAGGTAGCCGGATGGTCCTTTGAAGTACCGTTCGAGCGCCAGCCGATACAAGGCCCTCTTGTTGCCGAACGCCGCGTAGAGGCTCGGACGGTTGATTTCCATCGCTCCAGTCAGATCCTCCAGCGACGTGCCGAGGTACCCCTTCCGCCAGAACACTCGCATAGCGCTATCGAGTGCTTTGTCCGCATCGAACGCACGCGGTCGACCCCGCGTCGCTTTGATCCCTTTGCCTTTCATACCAGAAGGTAAATAAATAGGTTGACGGGTATCTGTCAAGCGCGTACTTTCTGTATCGAGCAGTACATAAGCATTTGTCTGTGCCCCGGCGCGCGCTAAGAAGGAGACGCAGCATGGATCGATTGAAGGGCAAGGTTGCCGTAGTGACCGGCGGCAGCAGCGGCATTGGTCGGGCGACTGCGAGGCTGTTTAGTGCCGAAGGCGCTTTCGTCTTCATCACCGGACGACGCCAGGATGAACTCAACTCGGCTGTGGCGGAGATCGGAGCAAACGCCATCGGCATTCAAGGCGACATCGCCAAGCTTAGCGATCTCGACCGCCTGTTCGACCGCATCAAGACTGACAAAGGACGGATCGACATTCTGTTCGCAAACGCCGGCCTGGGTGATTTGCTGCCGCTCGGCGCGATCACTGAAGCGAGTTTTGACAAGACCTTCGACGTCAATGTCAAGGGCACGCTGTTCACTGTGCAGAAGGCCCTGCCGCTGATGCCGAAAGGATCCTCGATCGTCCTCAACGCGTCGATGGTTTCGATCAAGGGCATGCCGGCATTCAGCGTCTATGCCGCGAGCAAAGCCGCGCTGCGTTCTTTCGCGCGCAGCTGGATCGTCGATCTGAAAGACCGCCAAATCCGTGTAAATGTCGTCAGCCCCGGTACCATACCCACACCCGGTTACGACCAGCTTGGTCTGACCGAAGAGCAGATGACGGGTTTCATAGCTTCTCAGGCTGCCGTAATTCCGCTTGGACGCGTCGGCGTCCCCGATGAAATTGCGAAGGCTGTGCTGTTCCTCGCTTCCGACGAGAGCAGCTTCGTCAATGGGATCGAACTCTTCGTCGATGGCGGCATGGCCCAGATTTGAGCCGTCGAAACCGAATGCCGCAGGCAGCCGGGCCGTGAACTTCCCTGAACGCCATTTGATGAAACGCGAACCACCACGGATAGCCACGATGTTCGTCGTTCCGGGAGAGTCTATTATCCACTGTGTCCCAGAAGGGGGGCCCACGCCGCGTCCGCCGTTTCAGTAACGCGGCTGCGGAGGTTGTAGCGGTAGCGAGGCCCGGGCCGCGTGGCATCCCGATGAATCCGCACTAGCGGATGGGTTGGAGTAGAGTGCTCGAATGCGAAAGCGCCTCATCACCCCGACCCCAGGACGTATTCGGACTCGCGGAGAAGGCTGGTTAGATGTCGAGCGTGCAGCCGTGGTCGAGGTCACCTCGGAAGACAATGACTTCCCGATCGAGTCGGCCTTCGCCTCCGGAGAAGCTCGAGGCTGGCGCGCAGCAGCGCCGGGGAGCCAAACGATTCGCCTGATCTTCGATCGCCCACAGAGGCTCAGGCGCATCTCCTTCATTTTTGAAGAACGCGAAGCGGTGCGAACACAAGAATTTGTTTTGCGATGGTCCTCGGAAAGCGAGGGCTCGTTTAACGAGATTGTTCGCCAGCAGTGGAATTTCAGCCCACCGGAATCGATACGCGAAGTCGAAGAGTATCAAGTGGAGCTTTACAACGTTGCGGTACTCGAACTAGTCATCAAACCAGATATCGGTGGCGGAGGCGCTCGCGCATCACTGAAGAACCTTGTCTTGACGGCAGCCGCCCCGTGAGCGGCGCGCCCTAGCCAAAAATCCGCACTAGGCTGATTATGTAACCTGCCCGCACGGTATGTGCGGTGCCGTACAGAACGTCGCAATCGCGGCGGTAAGCTTGGCAGGTCGAAAACGACCATATCTAAGGTGCTCGGCACAGCTGCCATGCTGTTAACCCAATTTGCATCAGCCCTGCGCCCCGTTGCGCGTGATCGCATATCTAAAGGGCTCCTTCCCCGCAAAGTGCGCTCGACGCTGTGGGGTGGTAATGGGACCGGGCAGTCCTGCGCTTTGTGCGACAAGACGATCCTGCCGTCTGAAGTAGAACTTGAGGTCGAGGCACTCGTTAACGGAACCCTACGGACGCTCCGATTTCATGTGATCTGCGAGACCGCGTGGCAGCTGGAGTGCGCCCGCGACGATTATCTGGAACAGCGCCTATAGTCTTCAGCCCGGGCTTCCGGAGCCGATGCGCCCACGTGCCTTCCCCGCGTTTGCGCTTTGCCGCCCAGTAGCGCGTACATGCGCAAACTCCGCGCCGAAAAAGAAAATCATCGCGGAATAGTAAACCCAGACAATCACCACGATCAGCGAGCCTGCAGCACCGTAGGCCGAACCGACTGCGGCCTTACCCAGATAAAGCCCGATCAGTGACTTTCCAATGGTAAAGAGCAGAGCGGTCGCGATCGCCCCCTCCCACACATCTTTCCACTCGATCTTCGCTTCCGGCACGTATTTGAAGATCAGCGCAAACAGTGCGGAAATGCCCACAAACGAAATCAGAAAGTTAATCGCGTGCATGAGAAGTTCTGGCATCGGCAGGATTTCGCCGAAGAATTTCCCCACAACCGCCAATCCCGCGGTAACTACGAGAGAAACAAGGAGCAGAAAGCTGACGGCCAGCACCATTCCAAATGAAAAAAGGCGTGCCTTGATCAGACTGGCGACACCGCTTCCGTTGTTCGGTTGAACATCCCAAATCTTATTCAGCGCAGACTGCAGCTCGCTGAAAGCCCCTGAGGCGCCGACTAACAGAATGATCACGCCGATCACCGATGCCAATACGCTGGTGGGTTCTTGACCGTGTTCAATGACGGTCTCAACCGCCTTCGCCCCCTCTGTGCCCATGATGCCCTGGACTTCGCGGATGATGTCGTTCTGCGCTGCAGAATGTCCGAATACCAGCGACGCGATTGCAATGACCAAAATGACCAGGGGCGCGAGTGACAGCATCGTGTAAAAGGAGAGGGCTGCACCAAGCCTCGGAGCTTCGTGATCGTTCCACGCCCAGAATGTTTGCTTCAGTGTGACCCAGACGTCTCTAAGCATCTCACCGCTCGCGATCTAGGCCCCGGACTTCACGGTCCGGCCGGCTCAATTGCCGCACCACCGTGAGCCGCGGCGCTTACGAAACCGAACTCGTCCTAACCTGTCATGGTGCCTCTGTTGTTGTCCAACCCGCACATAGGCGGAGGGCAAAGCTTCACCGTGAAGGCGTGTTCCGGCTACGCCAATCCGAGCCGCATCGAGCTTCACGATTCTCGCCGCCCCGGGGGAACCTGCTCAACGCGGCCAACCGTCTGAAGAAGTCCCGCAATGACCCTTTTACGTCTGACGGGGTGAGTTAGGGCGCGCTTAAGTGATTGATCTAATTGGTGGGTGCTGACGGGATCGAACCGCCGACATTCGCCTTGTAAGGGCGACGCTCTACCAGCTGAGCTAAGCACCCTGGTTCTATTGGCCGAAATCGCAGGAAGCGATTTCGGCGGATATTACTCCGTCGTCCGCGGGCAAAAGGCGTGGCTTTTGCCCGCTGCGCTCCGCCGACCCTCGGCGGCGATTTCGCCCGACATCAACGCCGTTGCCGAGAGCCTTCGCCGGCTAATGCGCCGGCGGCACCACCTGTTTCAGGCGCCGGCCGTTGCGGGTGCGCGGCTTGCCGTCCTCGACCGTGGCAGCGGCCGCCGCGACGGGTACGTCCGCCTGCGGCTGCGGCATCGGTTGCTCCGTGAGCGCGAGGGCGAGCACCTCGTCGATCCACTTCACCGCCTTGATCTCGAGATTGCCCTTGATGTTGTCGGGGATCTCGACCAGGTCCTTCTGGTTCTCATCCGGGATGAGCACCGTCTTGATGCCGCCGCGGTGCGCCGCCAGCAGCTTCTCCTTCAGGCCACCGATCGGCAGCACCTCGCCACGCAGCGTGATCTCACCAGTCATCGCCACGTCCGAGCGTACCGGGATCTTGGTGAGTGCCGAGACCAGCGCGGTGCACATGCCGATGCCCGCGCTCGGGCCGTCCTTCGGCGTGGCCCCTTCGGGGATGTGCAGGTGCACGTCGTGCTTCTGGTAGAACTCGGGCTCGAGCCCGAGCACCTGCGCACGGCTGCGCACCACGGTCATCGCTGCCTGGATCGATTCCTGCATCACCTCGCCGAGCTGCCCGGTGTGCTGCAGCTTCCCCTTGCCCGGCACCACGGCCGCCTCGATGGTCAGCAGCTCGCCCCCGACCTCGGTCCAGGCAAGCCCGGTCACCTGGCCGATGCGGTTCATGTCCTCGGCCTTGCCGTAGCGGAAGCGGCGCACCCCGAGGAACTTGTCGAGGTTGCGCGGCGCGACCGCGACCGACTTCTGGTTCTTTTTGTTCAGCAGCATCTGCTTCACGGCCTTGCGGCCGATCTTGGCGATCTCGCGCTCGAGGTTGCGCACGCCAGCCTCGCGCGTGTAGTAACGCACGATGTCGAGCAGCGCGCCGTCGGACACCTTCAGCTCGTCGGGCCTGAGCCCGTTGCTCTTCATCTGCTTCGGCACCAGGTAGCGCCGTGCGATGTTCATCTTCTCGTCTTCCGTGTAACCGGCCAGACGGATGACTTCCATGCGATCGAGCAGTGGCGGCGGGATGTTCAGCGTGTTCGCCGTGCACACGAACATCACGTCCGAGAGGTCGAGATCGACCTCGAGGTAATGATCGTTGAAAGTGGAGTTCTGCTCTGGGTCGAGCACCTCCAGCAGCGCCGAAGACGGATCGCCGCGGAAGTCCATCGACATCTTGTCGACTTCATCGAGCAGGAACAGCGGGTTGTGCACCCCCGCCTTCGCCATGTTCTGCACGATCTTGCCGGGCATCGAGCCGATATAGGTGCGCCGGTGGCCACGGATCTCGGCCTCATCGCGCACCCCGCCTAAGGACATGCGCACGAACTTGCGGTTGGTCGCGCGCGCGATGCTCTGACCGAGCGAGGTCTTCCCGACTCCCGGTGCTCCCACCAGGCACAGGATCGGGCCCTTGAGCTTGTCGACCCGCTGCTGCACCGCGAGATACTCGACGATGCGCTCCTTGACCTTGTCCAGCCCGTAGTGATCCTCGTCCAGCACCTTCTGCGCGCGCGCGATGTCCTTGATGATCTTGGTGCGTTTCTTCCACGGCACCTTCACCAGCCAGTCGATGTAGTTGCGCACCACCGTGGCCTCGGCGGACATCGGTGACATCATCTTCAGCTTGTTCAGCTCGCCGGCGGCCTTCTCGCGCGCCTCCTTGGGCATGCCGGCCTTGGCGATCTTCTGCTCGAGCTCGCTGATCTCGTTGCCGCCCTCGTCCATCTCGCCGAGCTCTTTCTGAATGGCCTTCATCTGCTCGTTCAGGTAGTACTCGCGCTGGCTCTTCTCCATCTGCGCCTTGACGCGCCCGCGGATGCGCTTCTCGATCTGCAGCACGTCCATCTCGCTCTCAATGGCGACCAGGATGTGCTCGAGGCGCTTCTTGACGTCGAGTATCTCCAGCACCTTCTGCTTCTCGGCGAGCTTCAGCGACATGTGCGCGGCCACGGTGTCGGCCAGGCGGCCCGCCTGCTCGATGCCGGCGAGCGCGGTGAGCACCTCGGGGGGCACCTTCTTGTTGAGCTTGACGTACTGCTCGAACTGGGAAATGACCGAGCGCGCCAGCACGTCCATTTCCTTCTCGTCGTAGACTTCTGCGTCCGGCAGCAGCGTCGCGTCCGAGGAGTAGTACTCGCCGGCGTGCAGCTTGTCGATGCGCGCGCGGTCGACGCCCTCCACCAGCACCTTGACCGTGCCGTCGGGCAGCTTCAGCAGCTGCAGGATGGTGGCGACGGTGGCGATGCGATACAGATCATCGGCCTTGGGATCATCGACGTCGGCCTGCTTCTGCGCGACCAGCATGATGCGCTTGTCGGCGCGCATGGCGACGTCGAGCGCCTGGATCGATTTCTCGCGCCCGACGAACAGCGGAATCACCATGTGCGGGTAGACGACGACGTCGCGCAACGGCAATACCGGGACGTTCTGCAGCGCGGCAGGCATCGCGGTCGGAGGAGTCGTAGGAGTAGTCGGTTCGGACACGCTCAAGCCCTCGGATGACGGATGGGCGACCGGAGTGTCTGTCAAAACCCCGGCCGATGGCGCCTCGTGACGGTAGTGTAACGGGAAATGAGGCTTGCGCCGCGCGTTTCAAGAGTGACGCGCCTCACGGGCTGCGCGTTCCGTTTGCGGATGCAGCCGGTGCGTAGCTCGCTTAGGCGCTGCCGGCGCCGCAGGGCTTGCGCCCTAGTGGTGATTCGAGCCCGAGGCGCGCCGCGGCTCGTCAACGCTCGCCAGGCGGCTGTCGTCGGAGCCGTAGACCACGTAGGGCTTGGTCTGCCCCTCGATCACGGTCTCGTCGATGACGATCCGCGAAACGTTGCGCATGGAGGGCAGCTCGTACATGGTATCGAGCAGCACCGTCTCGAGGATCGTGCGCAGGCCGCGGGCGCCGGTTTTCCTCGCCATGGCGCGGTGCGCCACCGCCTTCAGCGCCTCATCGCGGAACTCCAGCTCCGCGCCTTCCATCTCGAAGAGCCGCCGGTACTGCTTGGTGAGGGCGTTCTTCGGTTCGGTCAGGATCGAGATCAGCGCCGCTACGTCGAGCTCATCGAGCGTCGCGACCACCGGCAGGCGCCCGACGAATTCCGGGATGAGCCCGTACTTGATCAGGTCCTCGGGCTCGACATCGTGGAACAGATCGCTGCCGTGCGGCCGCGTATTGATATCGCGCACTTCGGAAGTGAAGCCGATGCCGGACTTCTGGGTCCGGTTGAGGATGATCTTCTCCAGCCCCGCGAACGCGCCGCCGCAGATGAACAGGATGTTGCTGGTATCGACCTGCAGAAACTCCTGCTGGGGGTGCTTGCGGCCACCCTGCGGCGGCACCGAGGCGATGGTGCCCTCGATCAGCTTGAGCAGGGCCTGCTGCACGCCCTCGCCCGAGACGTCGCGGGTGATCGAGGGGTTGTCGGACTTGCGCGAGATCTTGTCGATTTCGTCGATGTAGACGATGCCCGTCTGGGCCTTCTCGACGTCGTAGTCGCACTTCTGCAGCAGCTTCTGGATGATGTTCTCGACATCCTCGCCGACGTAGCCCGCCTCGGTGAGGGTGGTGGCGTCGGCGATCGTGAACGGCACGTTCAGCAGCCGCGCCAGCGTTTCCGCGAGCAGCGTCTTGCCGCAGCCGGTCGGACCGATGAGCAGGATGTTGCTCTTGGCGATCTCGACTTCCTCCTTGGCGCGCGCGCTGCCGGTGCGGGTCTGCAGGCGCTTGTAGTGGTTGTACACCGCCACCGACAGCACCTTCTTGGCGCGCTCCTGGCCGATCACGTACTCGTCGAGGACCTTCTTGATCTCGTGGGGCTTGGGAAGCTTGTCGCGGGCGCGCTCGGCGCGGTCCTCGAGCTCCTCGCGGATGATGTCGTTGCACAGCTCGACGCATTCGTCGCACACGAACACCGAGGGACCGGCGATCAGCTTGCGGACTTCGTGCTGGCTCTTCCCGCAGAACGAGCAGTACAAGAGCTTGCCGTCGTCGTGACGGCTGCGGGAGTCCTCACTCATCGGTGTCCCTCATTAACTCCATGCCGTGCGACGAATGAAATACGGCCGCGCGGTCGCAGTTTCTTATAGCACGGCCCCCGGCCGCGAGGCAAAACGCACTGCACAGCTAAGTCCTTGTAACGCCGCGAGTTGTATGACGCGGTTCACCACTTTGACATTTGTCACACCGCCGCTGCCCTGCACCCTTAGGTCCGCTCAAGCCGGCTTGGGCGGACTCGCCCCCGGCAGCTCACCGCGCTTCTCCAGTACCTTGTCGATCAGTCCGTAGCGCACCGCCTCGTTCCAGTCCATGAAATGGTCGCGGTCGGTGTCCTGCTTGATGCGCTCGACGCTCTGACCGGTGTGCTTCGCCAGGATCTTGTTCAGCAGATCGCGCGTCTCGAGCATCTCCTTGGCGTGTATCTCCATGTCCGCGGCCTGCCCCTGAAAGCCGCCGAGGGGCTGGTGGATCATGACGCGGGCGTGCGGCAGGCAGTAGCGCTTGCCGCGCGTGCCGCCGGCCAGCAGCACCGCGCCCATGCTGGCGGCCTGGCCGATGCAGATGGTGCTCACGTCGGGCTTGATGAACTGCATGGTGTCGTAGATCGCGAGCCCCGAGCTCACAACCCCGCCCGGGGAGTTGATGTAGAGCGCAATGTCCTTCTCGGGGTTCTCCGACTCCAGGAACAGCATCTGCGCCACGACGATGTTCGCCACGAAGTCATCGACCGCCCCGACGATGAACACCAGCCGCTCCTTGAGGAGGCGCGAGTAGATGTCGTAGGCACGCTCGCCGCGCGCGGTCTGCTCGACGACGATCGGAACCAGATTCAGTCCACGCTCATTCATGTGCCGTCCGCCTCTTGCTGCTCGTGTGTGCCGCCCGCGGCGGGCTCAGGGTCGTGCTGGTGATCGTGCTCGTGCTCGTGCTCGTGCTCATGCCGGCCGAAGCCGGTGAGCTCGGCGAAGGTCATGGGGCGCTCGGTGATGCGCGCGCGTTCGAGCAACCACCCGACCACCTGGTCCTCGAGCACGGCGGATTCGATCTGCCGCATCGCGTCCTGGTTCTGCTGGTAGGCGCGGCGCGCCTCCTCGGGATTCGGGTAGCTCTCGACGAGCTCGGCGACGCGCGCCTGCACGCGCTCGCGGTCGACCGTGATGCCCTGCGCCTGAACGATGTGCCCGACCAGCAGTCCGAGCGCCACCCGGCGGCGTGCCGGCTCGAGGAACGCCTCGCGCGCCGGCAGGCGATTGACATCACGCACGCCCATGCGCCGCGCGGTATCGATCTGCAGCTGTTGCACCTGCTGCTCGACCAGCGCCTGCGGCAGGTCGACGGTGTTATGACGGCACAGTGCATCGAGCACCTGCACCCGCACCCGACCGCGAATCACCTCGGCAAGCTCCCGCTCCATACTGGCACGCACTTCGGCCCGCATCTCTTCCAGACCGCCCTGTTCGACACCGTAGGCGCGAAAGAATTCCTCGTCGACCTGCGGAAGGGATTGCTCCTCGACCGCCTTTATGGAGAGATGCAGCTCCGCCGACTGCCCCGCGATCTGCCGATTCGGGTGGCTCTGCGGGAACACCACGTCGATCGTGCGCTGTTCGCCTGCGGTGACGCCTTTGAGGCCCTCTTCCAGCTCCGGCATCGCCTGGCGCGTTCCGAGAACCACCCGCACGTCGGACAGCTCCGCACCTTCGAAGGGCTTGCCGCCGATCAGCGCCCGGTAATCGAGCCGCACCCTGTCCGTATCGCGCGCCGGGCGCTGCACGGGCGTGAACACCGGGCGCTGCTGGCGCATGTTCTCGATCATGGCGTCGACGTCGGCGTCGGTCACGGTGGCCGATGGCCGCTCCACCGCGAGCTCCTCGGGCGGGTTTACCTTGATCTCCGGCAGCACCTCGAAGTGCGCGGCGTACTTCAGGTCCGACGCAGGTCCAAGCGCGATCGGTTCGATGCGCGGCCCGGCGGCGGGGCGCAGATTGCGTTCGTTCACCGCCTGGGCGAAGGAGGTGCGCATCAGCTCGTTCACGACCTCCGCGCGCACCTGCTCGCCGAACTGCTTGCTGATCACCGCCAGCGGCGCCTTGCCCGGGCGGAAGCCCTTCAGGCGCGCCGTGCGCGACAGGCGCTTAAGCCGCTGCTGCACTTCCTGGTCCACCTCGGTGGCAGGCACGGCCACTTCCAGACGCCGCGAGAGGCCTCCGGTGTCAGCCAGTGAGACTTCCTTCAATTTCACAATCCTCGGCTCGTCCCGAGACCCTTGGGTAGCAGAGTCTTCAAGTTATTGATCTGAATTGGAATAATGGTGCGAAAGGAGAGACTCGAACTCTCACGGGTTTCCCCACTGGATCCTAAGTCCAGCGCGTCTGCCAGTTCCGCCACTTTCGCACGGGCCGTGCGCAAACAACGCTGGTGCGCCGCGTCCAGCGGCCGCGCGCTAAGAGTCGATTCATTATAACTGATGCCGCGCCGCTGGCCGCCTCGCAGCGGCTCAACCGGGCGGCCCGGCGGCGGCAGACGCCTCACGGGGGCGCGCAGCACCGGTATAGTCGCGGGCTCTGACCATAATGCTCCGCCGCTGCGGCGCGGGCGCCAATCATCTCGTCCAGGAGACCAACGTGAAAAAAACCATCCTGCTGCTGCTGGCGGCGCTGCTGATGAGCGCCACGACCGTGACGTGGGCCGCCGACGAGCATGCCTACACCGAGGGTCCGGTGCTGACCGTGTCGTTCGTGCGCACCGAGCCCGGCATGTTCGACGAGTACATGCGCTATCTGTCGAAGACTTACAAACACGTCATGGAGGAATACAAGAAGCAGGGGATCATCGTGGACTACGCCATCTACCAGACGCGGCCCCGCGATGCACAGGACGCGGATGTCATCCTGACGGTGACCTACCGGAACATGGCGGCGCTCGATAACCTGCAGGCCCGCACTGATCCGGTGATCCGCGAGGTTTTCGGCTCGCTGTCCCAGGCGGCCTCTTCGTCGGCCGATCGGGGCAAGCTGCGCAAGGATGTTGGCAGCCAGGTCGTGCGGCAGCTGATCCTCAAGTAAGGCGCCGGCGAACGCCAGGCACTCAGGTCAACCGTCGTCTGAACAACCAGGCGGCACCGCTGAGGGTTACCAGGCCAATGGCTGAACGGTGCCGTAAAGGCGCTGGAAGAGATTGTGCGCCTGCGGCGCTTCCTGGGCTCAGTAGGCCGGCCCCTCAACTTCACCGTTAGACGGCGAGGATCGGGGCATCACCTTGTCGAAGCGCATCGTTTGCTGCAGTTCACCGGCCTCGATGTGCTACTGGTTCGCCGCCTCGCTGATTGCTTGGGGGTTACTCAGCCTTGTCGGTTTGTATTGGCGTCCGCTCAGGCGGGGCTCGGCGAGCACAATTCTCCTGGCCGCGGGTATCGGCTGTGTTGCGAACTGGAGGAAGAATCGAATTTTTCACTGCGGCATTACAGCACCGCTCCTGCTGATAGCCGGTACGGTGCTCTTGCTCTCAGACATGGGAATCGTCAATGTGCCGCCGCGGATCGTCTGGGCACTTGTTGGCGCGGGAATCTGCGTCGCGTTTCTGCTGGAATGGAAATACGCATCGGCAGATCCGTCGCCGTCTAACAATCGTTCGAGGGGACCGTGAGAGTCAGTAGTGTCGCTGCGGGCGCTGGAAGACAGTGTGCGCCCGCGGCTCCAATCGGGCGCTTCTTCGCGGCCCCTCAACTTCACCGTTAGACATCGCTCGGGAATGCTGTGCCAAGTAAGGTCGTTCTGGCTCGCATCGACGGCGCGGTGGATGACGCGCTGACCATTCTTCAGAAGCAGAAATACGCCACTCTCGTCGTGCTCCCTGCGTCGCGCACTCGCAACCTCAAAGGCTCCAAAGCCTTCCTGACGACCTATCGGGATAATCTCTCCGACGGACAACTTCGGGTGGTCGTTCAGGGAGTAGTTCCGGGGCTTGGGGGCATCTATCACTACATACGTGCAGGGGGCTTCACCATCACTCCGGGTGGCACCGTCGTCATGTTGTCGCCAGAACAGCTTTGGGACTTTACTTAGCGATGTCTAACTAATTGGTGGGCCGTGTAGGGATCGAACCTACGACCAAGAGATTAAGAGTCTCCTGCTCTACCAGCTGAGCTAACGGCCCTGGATCTTGGGGTGGACGATGGGACTCGAACCCACGACAACCGGGATCACAACCCGGGGCTCTACCAACTGAGCTACGTCCACCGTCCGTCCCCCGTCGCGGCTGGCGTGCCCGGCAGGACTTGAACCTGCGACCCTCGGCTTAGAAGGCCGATGCTCTATCCGCCTGAGCTACGGGCACGACTCGAATGCGCCTTCGGCCGGCCCCACCCGCACGGGGGCCGCGATCATACGTAAGTGCCTTAACGAGCGTCAATTTCCCCATGACTGGCGCACGGCCCCGGCGACGCTACGCACCGTGGCCGGTGGGGAGCGCTATCGGGGCGTCGCTTTTGTTACACTTTGGTGACTTTCTTCCCGTCGCCGAGCACCCATGAATTCGACGCCAAGCGCCCGCGTGTCGCAGGTGAGCGCAGATGCCAAGGCCGCGGCCGTGCCGCCGCCAGCGGCGCACGCGGTGCAGGACGACAGCCTCGCCGCCAGCGAGTTGGCGATCGCGGAGCTGCAGCGTCTGCTGGGGCTGTGGCTCGCCCACGAACCGGGCGCCCGCCTCGGCGACGACCCTGAGGAGCTGCACCAGCTGCGCGTCACGGCGCGGCGCATCGATGCGACACTCGGCCTGTTCAAGCGTCAGCTCCCGCCGACGCTGGTGCGCGCGCGCCGGGCCACCAAGGTGGTGCTACGCACGCTCGGGACGGCGCGCGACCTGGACGTGCAGCTGAGCGTACTGCAGCGCTACTGCGCGCGGCTCCCCGAGAAGGAGCGCGCGGCGGCGGAGCCGCTGCGCGCGCACCTGGAGGCAGAGCGCGAGCGCGCGCGCAGGCGCATGCTGCGCGGGCTCGACTCCGAGCCCACGCGGCGCTGGCTGCAGACGCTTACGGCGGCCGGTGAGGAGCCTGCCGAGCAGCTGCGGGCGGACAGCGCGGCAACGGTGCTGGCTGCGCGCGTAGCCCGGCGCTTTCGCAAGCTGCGCAAATCGGTCGAGCGACTGCGCCCGCGCTCCTCGATGGACGATTATCATGGGGTACGGCGGCGCGCCAAGCAGCTGCGCTATGCCATCGAGTGCGCCAGCGTCATGCTGGGGAAACCTGCCGATGACATGCTCAAGGCATTGCGCCGGCTGCAGGACAAGCTTGGTGCGCACCAGGACGCGTACATGGCACAACAGCGCCTCACAGCCCTGGCCGGCGAGCCGGCGGGGCCACTGCCGCCGGCCACCCTGTTCTTCATGGGCCGGCTCGCCGAGCATCACGCGGTCGTCACGTTGCAGACCCGCGGAACGCTGACGCGCTCGTGGCGCAAGGTGCGTGGCCGGCGCTGGAAGACCCTGCGTGCGCGACTCGGCCACCTGCACGCCGGCGCCGTAGCGCCGAGCGCCACAATCGAGCCGGCGCCCTCCGCGCCGCCGCCGGCGGAAATCGCCGCCGGCCGCCCACCCGAGCCCGAGCTGCGCGCGCTGAAGCACTGAGGGCCCGAAAGCTCCCCATGGAGCTGCTCATCGTCCGCCACGCCGTCGCCAGCGAGCGCAGCGCGCAGCGCTGGCCCGACGATGCGGCACGACCGCTGTCAGCGCGTGGACTGGCGCGCGCGCGGCGCGCCGCGGCGGGCCTGCGACGCATCATGCCGCGCCCGGCGAGCGTGCTGACGAGTCCGCTGGAGCGTGCCCGGCAGACCGCCGCGCTGCTCGCGCAGCTCGCCGCCTGGCCGCGGGCTGCGGAGTGCGCGCTGCTGCGTCCGGGAGCCTCTCCCGAGGCCCTGCTGGCGCTGCTCGCGCGCCAGCGCGCACCCACGGTCGCAGTCATCGGCCATCAGCCGCACCTCGGCAGGCTGCTGGCGACCTGCCTTGCCGGCAGCCCGAGCGCCCGCGGGTTCCGGCTGCGCAAGATGGGGGTGGCGCTGGTCAGCTTCCGCGCCGCGGTGCGGCCCGGCCAGGGCGAGCTCGTTGCGTTGCTGCCGCCGAAGCTGCTGCGCGCCGCGCGCGTGCTGCCTGCCCCACGCTGACAGCGCCTCAGTGCGCTCCGGCGGCCGCCCCTGCCCCGCCAGGGCCGCGCGCCGGGTGTGCCAGCCACACCAGCAGCGTCAGTGCCAGGAAGATGAGGCCGGAAACGTAGAAGATATCGTTCGCCGACAGCATGAACGCCTGGGAATCGACCAGGCGATTGAGCAGCGCGTAGCTCTGGTCGGTCCCCATGCCGCTCGCCTGAAGATTGCCGAGCGCCTGCGCGGCGACGGGGTCCTGCTGTGTCAGCCGCTCGACGAGCTGCGCATGGTGCAGCGTGGCACGCCGGTCCCATACGGTGGTGGTGATCGAGGTGCCGAATGAGCCGGCGCTGATGCGCGCGAAGTTGAACAGCCCGGAGGCGTTCGGGATGCGGTCCGGCGACAGCCCCGAGAGCGAGATCGATACCAGCGGGATGAAGAACGCCGCCATGCCTGCGCCCTGGATCACGGTGGGCAGCATCAGCGTGCCAATGGTGGCGTCGGTGTTGAAATGCGCGCGCATGAACAGCACCAGCGCAAACACCGTGAACGAGATGGTGACCATGATGCGCGGGTCGACGCGGTCATTGAGGCGCCCGACCACCGGACTGAGGAGGATGGCGAGGAAGCCCACCGGTGCCAGTACCCAGCCGGCGAGTGTCGCGGTGTATCCCATGTACTGCTGCAGCCACAGCGGCAGCAGCACCACGTTGCCGAAGAACAGCCCGTAGGCGAACAGCATCGCCACGGTGGCGACCGAGAAGTTGCGATAGCGGAACAGCGACAGGTCGACGATCGGGTGCTCCTCGGTCAGCTCCCAGATCAGGAACACGGCGAACCCCACCACCGCCAGGCAGGCGAGCGTCACGATGAAGCCGGAATTGAACCAGTCGAGGTCCTTGCCCTTGTCGAGCATCACCTGCATGGAGCCGACCCACAGCATCAGCAGGCCGAGGCCCACCGCGTCCACCGGCACCCTGGCGGTGGGCGACTCGCGGCGGCGGTAGATCGCCCAGGTGGCGAGCACCGCGCCGATCCCCACCGGGATATTGATGTAGAAGATCCACGGCCAGGAGATGTTGTCGGTGATCCAGCCGCCGAGCACCGGGCCCACCACCGGGGCCACCAGCGTGGTGATCGACCACATCGCCAGCGCCATGCCGGCGCGGTTGCGCGGATAGCTCGACAGCAGCAGCGCCTGCGACAGCGGGATCATCGGCCCGGCCACCGCCCCCTGCAGCACGCGGAACAGGATCAGCAGCGGCAGCGTCGGCGCCAGCGCGCACAGGAAGGAGGCAATGACGAACAGCACCACCGAGGTGGTGAACAGGCGCACCTGCCCGAAGCGGCGCGTCAGCCAGCCGGTGAGCGGCAGCGAGATGGCGTTGGCCACGCCGAAGGAGGTGATGACCCAGGTGCCCTGGTCGGGCGAGACGCCCAGGTCGCCGGCGATGGCGGGCAGTGACACGTTGGCGATCGACGTGTCGAGCACGTTCATGAACGTGGCGAGCGACAGCGCGATCGTGCCGAAGACGAGCTGCGCGCCGACCAGCGGTTGCAGACCCGCCGGCGCCCCGCCGGGAGCACCCGGGGTCGGCGGTTTATCAGGATCCGGGGTCGCCATGGCTGCGCCGCGCGGCACGCGCTCCTTCAATCAATGCAGGCGTTGGCTCGCGGCGGGGGCCCCCGCCAGCAGCGGCGCCGGCGCGCGCTGCGACGCCAGTGCCCGCGGCGCCTGCGGCTCGTTGGCCGCGATGATAGCCTGCACCCGTGCTGCGGCGTGCGCATCGCTCGCCTCGAATACCGGCGTGGACCAGCTCGCGGCAGTGCTCGCCAGCTGCGGCAGGCGCGCATCCCCGGCCCCGTCGTGCACGTCCACGTCGGCCTTCATCGACAGGCCGATCTGCAGCGGGTGGCTGGCAATCTCGCGCGGGTCGAGGGCGACGCGTACCGGCACGCGCTGCACGATCTTGATCCAGTTGCCGGTGGCATTCTGCGCCGGCAGCAGCGCGAAGGCCGAACCGGTGCCGGCGCCGAAGCCGGCGACCTTGCCGTGATAGACGACGTGCGTGCCGTAAAGGTCCGCGGTGAGCTGCACCGGCTGGCCGAGGCGCATGCGCGCGAGCTGCGGCTCCTTGAAGTTTGCATCCACCCACACCTGGTCGAGCGGCACCACCGCCATGAGCGCAGTGCCCGGGCCGACGCGCTGCCCGAGCTGCACGCTGCGCCGTGCCACGAATCCGGTCACCGGCGCCGGCAACTCGGTGCGCGCCAGCGTCAGGTAGGCATTGCGCACCGCGGCGGCCGCATCGCGCACCTGCGGGTGGTTCTCGAGGGTCGTGCCGTCGACGCGCGCGCGGTTGGCGGCGAGCTGCTGCCGTGCGGCGAGCAGTGCCGCCTGCGCCGCCTTGACCGCGTCGAGCGCGTGCTGCAGCTCCTCGCCCGAGACCGCGCCGGAGCTGCCGAGGCGCGTTCGCCTGGCGAGATCGCTCTGCGCCGCCTGCAGATCGGTCGCGCGCTGCTGCGCGGTCGCCTCGAGCTGGGCGCTGGTGGCGTACAGGTTGCGCACGTCACGCACGGTGCGCGCCAGCTGCGCTTCCGCCTGGTCGAGTGCCACGCGCGCATCGGCCTGGTCGAGCCGCACCAGCGACTGCCCGGCCTTGACGAACTGCGTGTCGTCCGCACCGATGGCGATCACCGTGCCGGAGATCTGCGGGGTGATCTGCACGACGTTGCCACCGACGTAGGCATCGTCGGTGCTCTGCGTGTAGCGCAGCACCTTCGCCCAGTAGACGCCCCAGGCGCCGCCGGCGATCACCACCACCGCCAGCAGCATGCCGAGCAAGCGCCAGCGCCGGCGGAGCCTTGATGTACCGTTGTTACTGTTACTCGTGCTCATGTGTGCGCTTTCTGCCCCAGATGGCTGCCTGCTCTGTCGCTGCCGCGGCGGATAATGCCCAGGCAGTCATCAGCCCAAAAAAATTCCGCTCCTCAGGCGCTCGCCCGTGCCGGCGCCGCGTGGGCGTTTTCCAGCATGCGATTGAGGAGCACCTCCAGCTGCCGCGCTTCGTTGCGCGTGAAGCCGCGCAGGAAGCGGTTGGCCACCTGCATGGAGACCTCGCGCATGCGCGGATACGCCGCGCGCCCCTCCTCGGTCAGCTCCAGGTTCAGCAGGCGCCGGTCATGGGCGCTGCGGGTGCGCTGGATGAGGCCTTTCGCCTCGAGCCGATCGAGCATGCGCGTCATCGCTCCTGCGTCGTACGAGATGCCCTTGCAAAGGTCGGCCGCCGACTTCAGGCCCTCAGGGCCGGCGAGGTTGGCGATCACGATGTACTGTGCGGCACTCATCTCCAGCGGCGCGAGACGCTTGTCCGCAGCCAGCTCCCGGTCGATCGCCGCCAGCATCTCCACGCGCACGCGGCTCAGTAACGAGCCGAGGCTGCGGCACGGTTGATACGTGGCAGAGTCGTAAATGTCACCCATAGGCCCGCTCCTGCAAATCTCCCGTTCGGGGGACAGGCACCCCCTCCGGTCGCGCATTAATGTACTTGCCTAGGCTGTAATTGTCAAGGCCTTCATTGCCAGGGCAATCCCGCAACCTTTCTGCAAGGTGCGTGACCCGTCGCTGTCACACGTGGCGTGCATCATCGCGCGGGTCGACGTGTGGAAACGGCCATGTCACGGGTACGACGCAGATGTCCCAGGCACCGATCATCCAGCGCTGGAGAGCAGCCCTGACCCAGGCAGCCCGGCAGACCCTGAGCGCTCGTTGGCGCAGCACCCTCGAGGCGCTCGAGGCGGCGCGCGCGGAGTACCGCCTACTGCGCGCCGCGGCAGCGACCGACGTGCGCGCCGTGCGCAAGGCCGCGCAGCGTCTGCACGACCTCGAGCAGCTACGCGCGGTGCTGTCGCGCGAGTTGCACGTCAGCGGTTGAAGTCCGCGCGGACGACGCATCCGAAACGTTTGAACTGCACGCAGATAGGGACCCAAACACACGCGCAGTTTCCCGCGCACACTCGCGTACCCCGGGGCGGCGATCAGCCGCCCCAATTTTTTTCAGGGATTGGTCGGGGCAGAGGGATTTGAACCCCCGACCCTCTGCTCCCAAAGCAGATGCGCTACCAGACTGCGCCATGCCCCGCACCGGCCATCGGGCGCGCCGACGGCGGCGATATCCTAACAGCTTCTTCGACCCGCCCGAGCGCCTGCGCACGGCACGGCGCCAGCGCGTCTCAGGCGCGGCGCCAGCGCGTCTCCCCGCCCGGCTTGTCCTCGAGCAGCACGCCCGCTGCCGTGAGCTCATCGCGGATGCGGTCCGACTCCGCGAAGTTGCGGGCTTGCCGGGCCGCGGCACGTGCGGCGATGCGCGCTTCCACCTCGGCATCGCTGAGCGGCGTGGCGGCGGGACCCGGCGGCGCGCGCCGCTCGCCCTCGCCGCCCCCGGCGGGCGGTAGCTGCGCCGCGGCGGTGGGTCTGGCAAGCCTGAACCACTCCCCCGGCGCGAGCGTGAGGAGGCCGAGTACACGGCCGAGCGAGGTCAGCTCGGCGGCGAGCGCCGCAGCGCGCGGCTGGTCGCCCGCATCCCGGGCGGAGTTCGCCTCGCGCGCGAGCGTCTGCAGCACGGCGATCGCCTCCGGGGTGTTGAAATCGTCGTCCATGGTGTCGTGGAAGCGCGCCGTAGCCTCGCCCGCCGCGGCCGCCGCCGCCGGCGGCAGGTCGCGCAGCGCGGTGTACAGCCGGCCGAGCGCGGCGTCCGCCTGCTCGAGCTGCGCGGGAGCGTAGTTGATCGGCCCGCGATAGTGACTGGCGAGCATGAAGTAGCGCAGCACTTCCGCGTGACGCAGCGTGGGCAGCAGCTCGCGCAGCGTGAAGAAGTTGCCGAGCGACTTGGACATCTTCTCCTCGTCGACGTTGACGAAGCCGTTGTGCATCCACACGTTGACGAAACGGTCCCCGCTCGCGGCACAGGACTGGGCAATCTCGTTCTCGTGGTGCGGGAACTTCAGGTCGAGCCCGCCGCCGTGCAGGTCGAAGTGCGTGCCGAGCAGCGCCGTGGACATGGCGGAACACTCGATGTGCCAGCCGGGACGGCCCTTGCCCCAGGGCGAGTCCCAGGACGGCTCGCCGGGCTTGGCCTGCTTCCACAGCACGAAATCGAGCGGGTCGTGCTTGGCCTCGTCCACTTCCACGCGCGCCCCGGCGCGCAGGTCGCTGAGGCGCTTGCCGGAAAGCCGGCCGTAGCCGGCGAAGCGCGCCACCGCGTACAGCACGTCGCCGTCCGCGCCAACGTAGGCGTAGCCGCGCTCGAGCAGCCGGCTCACCATGGCGATGATCTGCGGCACGTAGGCGGTAGCGCGCGGCTCGTGGTCGGGCTCGGCGAGCCCGAGGCGTGCGCAGTCCTCGTGCATCGCATCGATGAAGCGCTGCGTCAGCGCGCCGATCGGCTCGCCGTTGTGTGCCGCGCGGCGGATGATCTTGTCGTCGATGTCGGTGATGTTGCGCACGTAGGTGAGGCGATAGCCACGGTGGCGCAGGTAGCGAGTCACCGTGTCGAACACCAGCAGCATGCGCGCATGGCCGACGTGCACGTAGTCGTACACGGTGAGGCCGCACACGTACATGCGCAGCTCCCCCGGCGTGATCGGCTGCAGCGGCTCCTTGGCGCCGCTGAGTGAGTTGTGGATGCGGATCACGCGAAGCGCGCCAGGCGTTCGCGAGCCTTGCCGGCGGGCATCGCGCGCAGCAGCGGCGCGAGTTCCGGTCCGTGCGAGCGGCCGGTGAGCGCGACGCGCAGCGGCATGTACAGCTCCGCGCCCTTGCGCCCGGTGGCCGCGCGCACCGCGCCGGCGATCGCCGCCAGGTCATGCCCATCCTGCGCCGCCGCGGCCGCCGCCGCCGAGAAATAGCCCGCCCCCGCCGCGCGCACCAGCTCCGCGCCCGACGGCTCGAGCGGCGGCGGTGCGCCGAACACGATCTCGACCCACGCCCGGGCGTCCTCGGGCAGCACCAGGTTCGGCAGCAGCGCCGTGACGAAGTCGTCGGTGGCACGCGCGTCGAGTCCCGGCGGCAGGATCGGCGCGAGCCAGCGCCGCGCGTTCTCGAGGCTCAGCCGGTGCACCGCCTCCTTCTGCCAGACCTGCAGCTGCTGCTCGTCGAAGCGTGCCGGCGCGCGGCCGAGGTGCGCCGGGTCGAAGGCACGCGCCATGTCGTCCAGGCCGAGCAAGCCGTGCAGCGGCGTCGAATGACCGAGCCGGAACAGGTGATTGAGGATCGCCACGGGGAGATAGCCGCGCTCGCGGTAGTCGCGCACGCTGGCAGCGCCGTGGCGCTTCGAGAGCGGCGCCCCGTCGGCACCCAGTATCAGGCCGATGTGCCCGTAGCGCGGCGCGCGCAGCCCGAGGGCGGCGAGAATCAGCAGCTGGCGCGGCGTATTCGCCAGGTGATCCTCGCCGCGCAGTGCGTGCGTCACCCCCATGCAGGCATCATCCACGGCGTTCGCGAAGAAGAAGGCGGCGGAGCCGTCGGCGCGGCGCACCACGAAGTCGCCGATGTCATCGCTCGCGAAGCTCTGCGGGCCGTGCACGAAATCATCGAAACTGATGCGCTCGCCGCCCGGCACCCGAAAACGCAGCGTCGCCGCCTGACCAGCGCTGCGGCGCGCGGCGCGCTCAGCCGCCGGCAGCTCGCGGCAGGTGCCGGCATAGCGCGGCGCCGTTGCGGCGCTGAGCTGCGCGCGGCGCGCCAGCGACAGCTCGAGCGGCGTGCAGAAGCACGGGTAGACGTGGCCGGCTTCCTCCAGCTGCAGGAAGTAGCGCGCATAGAGCGCGGCACGCTGCGACTGGCGGTACGGTCCGCGCCCGTCCTCGCGGTCCGGGCCGGCATCCCATTCGAGGCCAAGCCAGCGCAGGTCCTCGAGCAGTGCGGCCGTGTGCGCCTCGAGGCTGCGCTCGCTGTCGGTATCCTCGATGCGCAGCAGGAAGCGGCCGCCACGGTGGCGCGCGAGCAGCTGGTTGAACAGCGCGGTACGCGCATTCCCGAGGTGCAGCTCGCCGGTGGGGCTCGGGGCGAAGCGCGTGACCCACGGCTCCGCCGGCGGCGGCGCGCTGGTGCTGCTGACCGGGAGGCTCGCACTCATCGGCCCATGTTACGGGAGCGGCCGAAACTCAACAAAGGCGCGGCGCGCGCCGCGTGCTATAGAATTCGCGGCCGGCGCGCGTGCCGGCCACGACAAGCGGAGGATCGATGCGCATTCAGTCCCGGACCTGGCTCGCCTTGCTCGCCGCGGCGCTGCTCACCGCCGTACTGCCCGGAGGCGCAGCCGCCGCGGACGCCCCCGCAGCCACGCCACCCGCCGCGCCGGTCGCCACGCCACCTGCCGCGCCGGCCGCCGCGCCGGCCGCCACGCCACCCGCCGCGCCACCCGCCGCGTCGGCCACCACGCAGGTCAGGGTCACCACCAATATGGGTGAGTTCGTAATCGAGGTGCGCACCGATCGCGCGCCGATCACCGCGGCCAACTTCCTGCGCTACGTGCGCGAGGGCTTCTACAGCAACACCCTGTTCCACCGCGTCATCGCCAACTTCGTGATCCAGGGCGGCGGCCACGACGCCACCACCCTGAACCTCAAACCGACGCACGAGAGCGTCTTCAACGAGTCGGGCGACGGGCTGCAGAACAAGCGCGGCGCGGTGGGGCTGGCCCGTGGCGAGCCGCCGCATTCGGGCAATGCGCAGTTCTACGTCAACCTGGTCGACAACCCTGACCTCGACCCGGTGGCCACGCGCTGGGGCTATGCGGTCTTCGGCCGCGTGGTGGCCGGCATGGACGTGATCGATCGCATCGGCGAGACGCCCACCGGGGCGGTCGGACAGTGGAAGAGTGATGCGCCGCTGAAGCCCGTCATCATCCAGAAGATCGAGATCGTCGCGCCGGGAGCGACCAGCGCTGCCGCGCCGGTGACCCCGGTGGCGACGCCGCAGCAGAACACCATTCTCTCGCCCAAGTGAGCTGATGGCGCGGCTGTTCGTCTCGGATGTGCACCTGGACGCCGGCCGCGCCGCAGCCACCGGGCAGTTCCTGGAGTTTCTCGCCACCGAGGCCCGCGGCGCGCACGCCCTGTACATCCTCGGCGACCTGTTCGAGGCATGGGTCGGAGACGACGACCGCGAGCCGGCCAACGATGAGGTCTGCCGCGCGCTGCGCGCGCTCGCTGCGACCGGCGTGGCGTGCTTCGCGCTGCACGGCAACCGCGATTTCCTGCTCGGTGCCGGGTTCTGCGAACGCAGCGGCTGCCATCTGCTCCCTGACCCGGTGATCGCGCAGCTCGAAGGCGAGCGCGTGCTGCTCACGCACGGCGACGCGCTCTGCACCGGCGATCACGCCTACCAGGAGCTGCGTAGCGTCGTGCGCTCGCCGGGCTGGCAGCGGCGCTTCCTCGCACTGCCGCGAAGCTCTCGCGAGCTGCTGGCGGACGAGGCGCGCGCCGGCAGCCGGCGGCACACCGCGCGTACCGTGCCCTACGTCATGGATGTGAACCCGGCGGCGGTCACCGCGGCGTTCCGTGCGGCGCGGGTGCGGCGCATGATTCATGGCCACACCCATCGTCCGGGCGTGCACGACGGCACGCTCGACGGCGCACCGGTGCAGCGCATCGTGCTCGGCGCCTGGTACGAACAGGGAAGTTACCTGCGCTTCGAGCGCGGCAGCTACCAGCTGCGCGAGCTGCCGCGCTGAAGACAGCGCGCACCGCGGGAGTTTCGCGCTCCCGCCGGTGCGGCGTCTGGCCTTGCGAAGGGAGGCTTTAGCCCTGGGCGGCGGGCGCTGAGGCAGCCGCCGGCGGCCCACCGTGGTGGTGGAAGCGCCCGTGCATTGACTTCTGCAGGATCTGGAACTTCTTCAGCTGCAGCGCCGACAGTACCGGCGTCAGTTGCTGCAGCGTCTCCTGCTCGGCCTGCTGGTGCAGCGCCTTCATCTGCGTCCAGTCCGGCTTGCTCCCCGAGGCCTTGGCCTGCTCGAAGGTTGTCTGCATCTTGGCGTGCTGTGCCTGCAGGATGGTCTGCACCTGCGACTTCTGCGCGGCGGTCAGGTCCAGCAGCGTGGCGAGATCGTCCATGTGCTGCGCTTGGCGCGCGGACGTCGCAGCCGGCGTCGGGCTTTGCGCAAACGCTGTGCCGGCACACAGCAGCGACAGTGCGAGAACGGTGGCTTTCATCAAGAGTCTCCTCGCGGAAGTGGTCCAGGGGGTTTCCGCGTTTCGTACCTGACCCTACCGGCGTCGGCCCTGCGGTGCGGTGAACAATCGTTAACGAATGTGCGCCGCGAAGGTCCGCGGCGCTGCCCGGGCGCATCCTGTCATATCACGGCCGCCGCGGCAGCCGTAACGTCGCCTCCAGCCCGCCGGCGGGCAGGTTGGCGACGCTGAGCGTGCCGCCGTGCGCCTGCGCGATGTCCCGCGCGATCGACAGGCCGAGTCCGGTACCGCCGCTGTCGCGGTTGCGCGAGGATTCCACGCGGTAGAAGGGCTCGAACACCCGCTCCAGCTCGTCGGGCGGGATTCCCGGGCCGCGGTCGCGGATGCGCACCAGCAGCTCCTGCTCGGTGTCGGCGACACTGACCTCGGCGCACGTGCCGAACTTGATGGCGTTGGCGATGAGATTGGTAAAGCAGCGCTTGAGCGCCTGCGCGCGCCCGGTGAACGGCCGCAGCGCATGCCCGACGATGGTGACTTCCCCGCCCATGTCGGCGAACTCGGCGCGCAGCTGCGCGAGCAGCGCGTCGATGTCGACGGGAGCGGCGGGCTCACCGTCGTCCAGGCCGCGGAACAGCGACAGCGCCTCGCGCACCATGCTCTCCATCTCGTCGAGCTCGCGCGAGATGCGCGCCTGCAGCGTCGCATCCTCCAGCGTCTCCACCTGCAGCCGCAGCCGCGTCAGCGGGGTCTTGAGGTCGTGCGACATCGCGGCGAGCACGCGCGTACGGCTGTCGAGGTAGCGACGCAGCCGATCCTGCATGGTGTTGAAGGCGTGCGCCGCATCGCGCAGCTCGCGCGCGCCGCGCTCCTGCAGTTGTGCGGGCCGCACCTGGCGGCCGACGCTGTCCGCGGCGCGCGCCAGGTCCGACAGCGGCCGGGTGATGTTGCGCGCCGCCGCGTACAGCACCACGACCAGCAGCAGCACCAGCAGCGCCAGGTTGAGGAACAGGTTGCGCGGCAGCGGCGCCCCTTCCGGCAGCCGCGTGATGCGATAGGTCACGCTGTCGCCGTCGGCGAAGCGCACCGTGACGTCGTAGCGCTGCGCGCTCGACTGGTGCGCGGCCAGCTCATGGGCCTCGTAGAACGGTACCGGCACCGGGATCGCGGGCGGCGGTGGCTGCGGGGTAGGCGCGATCTCCACCTCGTAGCCGGTACCGAGCCCGCTGCGCAGCTGTTCCTTGAGCGTCTGCGCGAAATCCGACAGCAGCGGCAGGCGCACGAAGCCGCGCTGTCCTTCGCGCACCGCCGGGTGACTGCCGGGGGGCTCGGGCGCATGCACGCGGTAGTGCCCGCGTGGCGCCATCAGCTCGGCGACGGCCTGCGAGCGCTCGGCGGGGGCCAGCGGCTGCAGCATCAGGGTGGTCTCGACGATGCGGCGCGTCCACTCGCGCACGCTGCCCTGGAGCACGAAGCGTTCGCGCTCCTGGGCGATCAGCAGCAGCCCCGTCGCCTGCGCCACCAGCACCGCCGCAACCGTGGCCGCCAACAGGCGGCCGAACAGCGATTGCGGCCATAACGACAGACGCATCGCCCGGCCGCGCGCTTCAGTCGTTCACGACGTTGACGCCGATCACGTAACCTTCGCCGTAGACGGTCTTGATGATCTGCGGCGCGCGCGCATCGTCGCCGAGGATCTGGCGCAGGCGGCTGACGCGCACGTCGATGCTGCGGTCGAAGGGGTCGGCGTCACGTCCGCGCAGCAGCTCGGTGAGCTGCGCGCGCGTCAGCACGCGGTTGGCGGAAGCGAGCAGCACCGCCAGCAGGCGGTACTCGGCGCCGCTCAGCGGCACCTCCTTGCCGGCGCTGTCGGTGAGCGCGCGCGTGACGGTATCGAGCCGCCAGCCGCCGAAGCAGAAGCCGCGCACGCTCTCGGGGCTCGGGTCGCGCGGTGCGTGCGCCGAGCGGCGCAGGATCGCCTTGATGCGCCCGAGCAGCTCGCGTGGATTGAACGGCTTGGCGACGTAATCATCGGCGCCGAGCTCCAGTCCGATGATGCGGTCGACGTCCTCGCCGCGTGCCGTGAGCATGATGATCGGCAGCTGCGAACGGCCGCGCAGCTCGCGGCACAACGACAAGCCGTCCTCCCCCGGCAGCATCAGATCGAGCACCAGCAGGTCGACGTGCGAGCGCTCCAGTACCCGCCGCATCTCCTTGCCATCGGGCACGGCGGTGGTGCGGAACTCGTGCTTCTCCAGGTACTGCGCGAGCAGGCCACGGATCTCACGGTCGTCGTCGACGATCAACAGGTGGGGTCGTTCGGTCATGTCGGTCCTGCCGCAACAATGTGAGGATACTGCCGCCAACAGACACCTGGCAGCGCTTTTGGTGCGCCCGCGCCCGCAAGCGGCGGCTGAGGAAGCGCGCGGCAGTTGTAACTAACTGTGGGCGAGCGGCCCGGAGTGGAAGCGCAGCGCGCGATCCGCGCTGGTAGCCAGCTGTGCCTCGCGCGCGGCGAGCTGCCGCAACCGCGCCTGCCACTCGTGCGGTGCGCACGCGCGGGCGAAGCCTAAGTACAGCTCGAAGTGCCGCGCTTCCGCGGTGCCGAGATTGGCGTACAGCCGCGCGAGCGGCGCGGCGAGCCGCGGCGCCAGCAGGCCGAAGCGCTCGGCCGAGCGTGCCTCGATCAGCGCGCTCACCAGCAGCAGATCGAGCTTGCGCCCGGGCTCAGCGCTGCGCACCGCACGACGCAACTCGAGCGCGTAGCGCCCGGGACGGGTGCGCGCAAAGGACACCCCGAGCGCGCGCATGGCACGCACCACCTGTCCGTAGTGGCGCAGCTCCTCGCGCGCCAGCTGCGCGAGCGCCAGGCTGAGCGACAGATCCTCCGGGTAGGCGAACATCAGCGCGAGCGCGGTGGAAGCGGCCTTCTTCTCGCAGTTGGCGTGATCGAGCAGCAGCGCGTCGCGCTGCGCGAGCGCGTCCGCCACCCAGGCGAGGGGTGTCGGCGCGAGCAGGATCGCTGCGGCCCCGTCCGCTGCGACCGCGGGCGCGGCACTCGTCACGACTGCGCGCCGCGCGTGAGCCACGCCGACAGCGTCGCGCGCAACGCCGTGGCCGCCGGCAGCGCACCGGCGAAGCGGTCCGCGGGGCTCTTGGCGAGCAGCCGCTCGAGCACCGGCTGCACGGCGGCAAACTGCGAGGGCAGTTGCGGCAGCGGGTCCTTGCGGTGCTTGTAGACGATCGCCATCGGGTTCTCGGCGCGAAAAGGCTTCGTGCCGGTCAGCATCTCGAACAGGATGACCCCGAGGCTGTAGAGGTCGCTGCGCTCATCGAGCTCTTCCGCGTGGCCCTGCTCGGGGCTCATGTAGTGCGGCGTGCCGAAGATGGTGCCGGTGTCGGTGACGTCGAGCGCCAGCGCCGCATCCTTAGACAGCCCGAAGTCGATCAGTGCGATGCTGCCGTCGGCGCGCAGCATGATGTTGCCGGGCTTGAGATCGCGGTGCAGCACCCCGGCGGCGTGCACCGCAGCGAGCGCCTCGGCGATCGCGACTGCGAGCCGCAACGCCTCGCGCGGGGCGAGGCCCGCGCGCATGCGCCGCCGCAGGTCACCGTGCGCAAAGTATTCCATCACCAGCCAGGCGTGCTCGTCGCTCACGCCGAGGTCGTACAGCCGCACGACCGCCGGGCTGGCGATGCGCTGGGCGATCTCGTACTCCTGGAGGAAGCGCCGGAAGGCGTCCACCGGCTGGTCCTCGTCCTGGCGGTCGCGGGCCACCTTGAGCGCCACCAGCGCCCCGGCGCGCTCGCTCTCGCCCACGTAGAGATCGCTGGTCACCCCGGCCGCGAGGCGGCGGATGCAGCGGTAGCCGCGGATGAAAGCGTCGCCGAAGCGCTGCGTCTCGCGGCCCGCCTGGCTGCTGCGCCAGATGGCGCGGGCGTGCGACTGGCGCCGCTCGGCGGCCGTCAGCACCTGGGTGAACGCCTCGCGATCCAGATCCTCGTGACTGACCGAGAACGCCCCGAGCGCACTGAGCTCGCGCGCGAGACTGTCATCGCGCCCCTCGCACAGCAGTACGATCGGTGCAAACCCGGCGCGCCCGGCGAGCTCGCGCGCCCAGTGAAGTCCGCGGCCGCCGGGCCACTGATCGGCGAGCAGCACCGCGTCGAAACCCTGGGCGAGGAAATCCGCCACCAGCGCGCCCTGGGAGAGCGGGCTGTGCACCACCAGCTGCGCCTGCGGCCGCCAGGCGGTGAGCCGCTGGCGGATGTGAGCGCAGCGGTGCGTGTCCTCCTCGATCAGCAACAGGCGCATCGGGCGAGATTACAACACGCGCGTCCCGGCACCAGGACGCTGCGCCACGGCGGCACTGCGCTGCACCAGCTCCGCGGCGTCGGCCAGGGGAAGCTTCAGGCCGATCACCAGGTCGCCGACGTTGGTTCCGGTCGGGCCGGTGTGCACCAGATCGCCGCTGGCCGCGAGCGCGCGCCCGGAGTCTGCCTCGCGCAGGCAGCGGTCGGGATCGAGCTCAGCGAGGCTGAGCCGCGCACAGGTCTCGGCATCCACCAGCGCACCGGCATCGACGCTCACGCCATCGCTGCCGTCGGTGCCGGCGGCCAGCAGCAGCAGCTCGCCGTGTCCGGCCAGCAGCCGCGCCGCGGCAAGCGCCAGGTGCTGGTTGCGGCCGCCGAGCCCCGGGTGTGGCGGCAGCTGCACGGTCGACTCCCCGCCCCATACGCACAGCTGCGCCGGCGTCAGCAGCAGCTCGTGGGCAAAGCGCGCCGCGAGGCGCGTCGCTTCCCCGGCGAAGCGCGCCGCCGGCGCGTGCACCGCGAGTCCCCACTCTGCGCCGCGCGTCGCGATCGCGCTGCGTGCATGGTCAACGCTCGCCACCACGCGCCGCTCGATGCGATCGCCGCCCTCCGCCGGCCCCATGAGGCCCGAACCGATGACCGCCGGATCGTCGTGCGGCACGTCCGATACGAACAGCGCCTGCGCTGCCCGTCCGCCGAGGCGCGCCGCCAGCCGGCCGCCCTTGATGCGCGAGATCGCGCGGCGGCGTGCGTTGAACTCGCCGATGGCGACGTCCGCGGCGAGTGCCGCGCGGGTGAGCGCCTCGAGGTCGGCGAGCGTCGCGCCCGGCTGCAGCACTTCCACCAGCGCGGAAGCGCCGCCGGAGATGAGAAACAGCGGCTGGACGGCCTCCGGCAGCCCATCGACCCAGGCGAGCAGCCGCTCGCCGGCGGCGAGCGAGCGCTCGTCGGGCACCGGGTGCGAGCCGACCCAGACTTCCGGCGCCATGGCGCGCGGCAGCGCGTCCAGGCCGTACGTATCGCGGGTGATGATCAGGGTGCGCGCCATGGCCGCGCCGAGCGCCTCATGCGCGCCATGCGCCATGGCGATGGCGGCCTTGCCGACGGCGGCGACCCACACCGGGGCCGCGGCGGGGGACGCGGTGAGCGCCGCGCGCACGCAGCGCCGCCCGTCGACGCGCTGCAGACCGGTCTGCAGCAGCGCCAGCAGCAGCTCGCGGCGTGGATCGCTGGCGTTCGCTCTTTAGCTCCCGCGGACCACTTTCAGCTTGCCGCGGCGCTCACGGCGGGCAAGCTTGGCGGCATCCGAGCGTTCGAGCTGCAGCCGCTCGAGATACTCCGGGGTGATGTCCCCGGTGACGTAGACCCCCGAGAAACACGAGGTGTCGAACTCCTCGATGCGCGCATCCTCGTGCTTGCAGGCGGCAATCAGGTCCTCGAGGTCCTGGTAGATGAGCCAGTCCGCGCCGATCAGCCGCGTCACCTCCTCCACCGTGCGGCCGCTCGCGACCAGCTCGCTCACCGCCGGCATGTCGATGCCGTAGACGTTGGGGAAGCGCACCGGCGGTGCCGCGGAAGCGAAGTAGACCTTGGCCGCGCCCGCCTCGCGTGCCAGCTCGATGATCTGCGCGGAAGTTGTGCCGCGCACGATCGAATCGTCCACCAGCAGTACCGTCTTGCCGCGGAACTCGAGGTCGATGGCGTTGAGCTTGCGGCGCACCGACTTCTCGCGCTCCTCCTGGCCGGGCATGATGAAGGTGCGGCCGATGTAGCGATTCTTGATGAAGCCCTCGCGGTACTTCACGCCGAGGCGCTGCGCCAGCTGCAGGGCACTGGTGCGGCTGGTGTCCGGGATGGGGATGACGACTTCGATGTCGTGGGTCGGGTGCTCGCGCAGGATCTTGTCCGCCAGCCGGTCACCCATGCGCATGCGCGCGCGGTACACCGAGATGTTGTCGATCTTGGAATCGGGGCGCGCGAAATACACGTACTCGAAGATGCACGGCGTGTGCCGCGCGGTGGCGACGCACTGCTGCGTGTGCAGCCGGCCCTGTTCGTCGATGAACACCGCCTCGCCGGGCGCCACGTCGCGCACCAGGCGGAACGACAGGCTGTCGAGCGCCACGCTCTCGGAGGCGAGCATCCATTCGGTGCCGCGCGGCGTGCGCCGCTCGCCGAGCACCAGCGGGCGGATGCCATGCGGGTCGCGAAAGCCGAGCACTCCGTGGCCGATGATCATGGCGACCACCGCGTAGCCGCCGCGGCAGCGACGGTAGAGCGCGGAGAGCGCCGCGAACACGTCCGCCGGCGTGATGCGCGCCGTGCCGACGCGCTGCAGCTCGGAGGCGAAAACGTTCAGCAGCACCTCCGAATCGGAGGTGGTGTTCAGGTGGCGCCGGTCTTCGCGGATCAGGATCTCGGCGAGCTCCACGGCGTTGGTGAGGTTGCCGTTGTGGCCGAGGCAGATGCCGTAGGGCGCGTTGACGTAGAACGGCTGCGCCTCGGAGGCGCCTTCGCAGCCGGCGGTCGGGTAGCGCACGTGGCCGATGCCGACGTTGCCCTTGAGCTCGAGCATGTGATGCTGCTGGAACACGTCGCGCACCAGGCCGCGGCCCTTGCGCACGCACAGCTCCCCCTCGCCCGAGGAAGTGGCGATGCCGGCGGCGTCCTGGCCGCGGTGCTGCAGTACCGTGAGCGCGTCGTAGAGACGCTGGTTCACGGCGCTGGTCCCGACGATGCCGGCGATGCCGCACATGGCTGCTTCAGCTCCTCATGCCTGTTCGCCCGAACGCGCGCGCGCCTCGCCCACCAGCAGCCGCAGCCCATTGGCGACCGTCTCGCCGTAGGGAATCAGTATGGACTGCCGCCACCAGCGCTCCCCCTGCAGCTGCAGCAGCTGCGCGAGGATGACGAACACTCCGAGCAACACCAGGCCGCGCAGCAGCCCGAACAGGAAACCGAGCAGGCGATCGACGCCGCTGAACAGCGAGAGGCGTACGAAGTGCGTGAGCGTTGCGCCGACGGCGGCGCCGAGCAGCAGCACCAGCACCACGATGATGATGCGCGCCGCCCACGGCCGGATTTCGGCCTCCGCCAGCAACCCGCCCAGGTACGGCGCGACCAGGGTCGAGAAATGCCAGGCGAGGAACAGCGCGATGATCCAGGAGGCGAGCCCCACCGCTTCGCGCAGGAAGCCGCGGGCCGCACCGACGATGGCGGAAATCAGGATGGCGGCAATCACCACGTAGTCGGTCACGTTCATCCGAAGCTCGTCGTGAGCGCGGTCGTTGTGCGCGGCGCGGATTGTACAAGAGCACCGCCCGCGTTGCCTGAGGAGCCCGTCACGGGCACCGGGGCGCCTAGAGTGGCACTATCGCGCCGCTGTGGCCGCTCGCGCGCAGGCGCTGCGCGAGCTGCATGGCCGCCGGGCGATCGGCCACCGGGCCGACGCGCACCCGGTACAGCCGCCGCCCGCGGCTGCCCTGCGACACACTCACCGTGAAGCCCTGCGCGTGCACCTTGCGCGCCAGCTGCTCCGCGTTCGCGTGGCTCGCGAAGCTGCCGAGCTGCACCACCCAGCCCGCGCCGGGCGCAGCGGCCGCGGATTTGCTGCCGGGCCCGGCCGCTGCCGGCGCGGGCGGCGCCGTGGCGGCAGCCGGCGCCACCGCAGCAGGCGCCGCCGCAGCAGGTGCCGCCGGCTCGACGGGCGTCGTCGCGCCCGCCGGCGCGGGCGGTGCCGCCGTACCGGCCGGATCTGCGGCCGCGCTCGCCGTCAGCGGTGCCGGCTGGGCCGGACCGCTCGCGGCGGGCGCCGCGCTGCGCGCGCGGGCATCGTCCCCCAGCTTGATGGTGTAGGAAAGTAATGGCGGCCCCTCGGCTGATGACGCCACCGCTGCGGCCCGCGTGTTAGTGCGAACCGGCCCGGTCAGCAGCTCGGGCACCAACAACACGATCAGGGCCACGAGAATGATCGCGCCGGTCAGCCGTTCTTTCACCTTGAGCACCGACGATGGGGACGAAATGCGCGAAATCCAGGCACGCGGACCGCGCGCTTCGAGCGCAGGCCACAGGCCGCGCCGCTTAGCCTCCTTAGTATAGCCGAAGCCAGCGCAGCGCCGGTCCCACCGTGTACACCGAGCCGCACACCACCACGCGATCTCCCGCGCGCGCGGCAGCGCGCGCCAGCTCGCAACCCGCTTCCACCGAGCCGGCCGTCTCGAAGCTGCCGGCGGGCAACGCCAGGCGCGCGGCGAGCTGCGCCGCGCTGTCCCCACGCTCGCCGGGCAGCGCGCACACCATCCAGCGGTCGACGACGCCGCAGAGCGCGGCAGCGATAGCCGCCGCGTCCTTGTCCCTGAGCACGCCGATCACCGCATACGTCTGCCCGCGCCCGCCGCCAGCACGCGGCGGCAGCGGCCGCTGTGCCAGCTGCGCGGCGAGCACCCGCGCCGCCGGCTCGTTGTGCGCGATGTCGAGAATCCACTCCACCGCGCCGGGCACCACCTGGAAGCGCCCCGCCAGACGCACCCCGGTAAGGGCGGCCGCAGCGGCGCGCACATCGAGCACGCCGAGCCGCTCGCGCAGCCGCGCGACCTGCGTCCGTGCGGCACCCAATCCGAGCGACTCAAGCGCCGCGAGCGCGGTGGCGGCATTGCGATACTGGATGGCGCCGGCGAGCGCCGGCGGCGGCAGGCCGGCAAGCACGACCCCGAGGCCCTGGTAGTCCCAGGTGGCTCCGTGCAGCCACCAGTGAAAGTCGCGTTCAGCCACGACGGCACGCGCGCCGAGCTCGTGCAGTGCTGCGAACACCGTCGCCGGCAGGTCGGCGGTGCCGAGTACCGCGGGGCGGTCGCGGCGGAATATCCCCGCCTTCTCCGCGCCGATCTGCTCGAGCGTGTCGCCGAGCCAGTCGCGATGATCGAAGCCGACCGAGACGAGCACCGCCACGTCGGCGTCCACCAGGTTGGTGGCATCGAGCCGCCCGCCCAGGCCCACCTCGAGCAGCGCCACGTCCACCTGCCTGGCGGCGAATATCAGCAGTGCCGCCAGGGTGTTGTATTCGAAGAAGGTCAGCGTGGTGGTGCCGCGCGCCGCCTCGATGCGCTCGAAGACCCCGATGAGCTCCGCATCCGCCACTTCGCTGCCGTCGACGCGAATGCGCTCGTTGTAGCGCAGCAGGTGCGGCGAGGTGAACATGCCGGTGCGGGCGCCGAGCGCACCGAGCAGCGCCGCGAGGTGCGCGACGACCGAGCCTTTGCCGTTGGTGCCGCCGACGGTGATCACGGGGAAGGGCGGCGCCGCGACCCCGAGCGTGCGCGCCACGCTGCCGACGCGTTCCAGCCCCATGTCGATGCTCTGCGGGTGCACCGACTCCTGCAGCCTCAGCCACTCGGCGAGCGTGCGCATCGGCTCCCCGCGCGTGACGTTTGGCGGCGCGCGCCGCTCAGGCGGCAGCGGCCGGGAGCTTCAGCAGCAACCGCAGCAGTGCCGCGATGCGATCGCCCATCTCGCGGCGGTCGACGATCATGTCGATCGCGCCGTGATCGAGCAGGAACTCGCTGCGCTGGAAGCCTTCAGGCAGCGTCTCGCGCACCGTCTGCTGGATGACGCGCGGCCCGGCGAACCCGATGAGCGCGCGCGGCTCGGCGAGGTTCAGGTCCCCGAGCAACGCGAGACTCGCCGAGACTCCGCCCATCGTCGGGTCTGTGAGCACCGAGATGAACGGCAGATGCGCCTGCGCCAGGCGCGACAGCGCCGCCGCCGTCTTCGCCATCTGCAGCAACGAGTACAGCGCCTCCTGCATGCGCGCCCCGCCGCTCGCGGAGAAGGAGACGAACGGGCGGCGCTCCTGGATGCAGTAGTCGACGCCGCGCTTGAAGCGCTCGCCGACGAGCGAGCCCATCGAGCCG
>Ga0210393_10000378_pt1 | contig 40602 bp, 24 predicted proteins | sample IncBWC27OmetaG_FD_160068 | JGI IMG/M metagenome (GOLD analysis project Ga0210393, IMG submission 160068) | Forest soil microbial communities from Barre Woods Harvard Forest LTER site, Petersham, Massachusetts, United States - Inc-BW-C-27-O ...
TAGAGGTCGCCGTAGTTGTAGCTGTTAGTTGGTTGCGTGATCTCTGAGGTCTTATTGGCGACAAAGGCTGGGAGGCAGAAGGTGACTGCTAGCTATGCCTCGCACTCCAATTTACGCACATTGATGAAGAGATGTCTTCGGATGTTGCGAAAATAGACTCTTCGCGAGAGGGTCCGCCAGCGTTCATTGCTAAGGTGCCAAGCTCTTCGCCAGCCCAGTCGCGACGGAACTTCGGTCTGTATTTAAGTTAGCGGGACGAAACAATGAAAACGGAATATCCTTAGCGCGACGCGTTCTTTGCTTCGGAACGGCTTCGAAAGACACCAAGAATTGCCTACAAGTGCGGTCTTAATAATTCCCGAACCGTACTTGCGTGTTCTTCGACGCCGATCAATTGGTATCAGTGTGGTAAATACATCTCTTCTTATCACACAATTCGGGATTCGAGTTCTAAAAACTTTCAACGATTGTTCATCGACCGAAACAGTTACGGTTATATGTTGGATCGAGTTTCTTGTAATCCTATAACCCGATCATTCACGAGAAGGATCTTTATGCAGAATGTTGCTCGTTGCAGAGCAACCTGCGAAATCAGATTGTTCACCATCAACGAACCAGCCGACCGGATGCACGAAGTAGGACTCACAGACAAAAAGGCCCGTAGTTCGAGGGGAGAACCGTTTCACCTAAATAGCGCGTGGATGATTCTGATCAGCAGAATAAAAACTGGAGTAAAGCTTTATTTTCCGAAGCCGCAGCTTACTACGAACATTAGCGCGTTCGGTGCACTTCGGACTAGTGGGGAAGACTCATGAACACGTCTCAGTTCTCGACCGTGACTATTCGACTTTCTAATTTAAAGAAGGATTTTGCTGGATCCATCAAATCGTGGGCTCTCAATCATTCGATTCTATTGGCTTCTGTGTTGGCGGCGTGTATCACGATTCCCTGCTGGTCACTGAATCCGGACTTTTTTGCCGATGATTTTCTGCAACTTCAACTTTTAAAGACGAGTCCGTACTCGACGAAGCGCTTGTTTGATGTGTTTACGTTCTTCGATGGGAGCCGTCCGCACATCCAGCGATTAATGGAAACTGGGGCCTTGCCGTGGTTCAGTTCCCCAGAATTGAAGATCTCATTCTGGAGGCCTCTGAGTGCGCTATTAATCGAGATCGACTATAAGTTTGGCGGTATCAATCCAAGCTTCGCGAAAGCGCATAGCATCGTATGGTATTTCTTGATTATTCTCGTGGTAGGTGTCTTGTACCGGGTCGTTCTACCTCGTAATGTCGCCTTCTTATCATTGGTTATCTTTGTCTTAGCGCCAAATCATCGTGAACCGGTTCAATGGCTAGCTGCCAGAAATGCTCTGGTCACGGGAACGCTTGGGGCTGCAAGCTTAATGTTCTATGTAAAATGGCGACAGGGTGGGAGCGTTTTGTTCAAGTCTCTATCGATTGTAATGTTTGCAGCAGCACTACTAGGTGGTGAGGCGAGTATCGGCGTGATCCCTTATATAATCGCATTTGAGTATTCCAAGTGTGGAATCAAAAAAGAAACGTTACGGCGACTACTTCCAATACTGGCGTTGGCGACTGTATGGTTAGTTGGTTATTACTTACTGGGATACGGAGTAAGAGCAAGCGGTGGCTACGTAAATCCACTGGAAGAGCCCTTTCAGTTCATCCGATCGATACCTGCGAAGTCTCTGGCAATGTTTGGTATCGAATTCGGAGGAGTTCCGGCGGAGTTATTTTTTCCAAACCCTGAGTACAGAGATTTCGTTGTTAAGGCGGGTCTGTTTGCAGTCGTCGTCTTGCTGGCGATGCTAGCTTTCATTTGGAATGACCTTGATAGCGATTTGAGGAAAACCACGCTATGGCTCGGCGCTGGCGCGGTTGGCGCGTTTATTCCTCAGATGGCAGGTTTGATCGGAGCTCGTTCTCTCGTTCTTTCTTCAATTGGAGGGTCGGCCGTTCTCGCGGTGTTGATTGGCGCGTTCTTTAAGGTGCGCGATAGACGGCCGCGTCGAATTCGCGATTTGATGGTACTTACTTCTTGCGTGGCGATGGCGATTATTCATCTCGCTGTTGCTCCGGTTATGTGGTTCCACTGGAGCCGGGTCTTAGGAGGCATCAACGCCTCTCTAAGCAAGCTCGAAATTAGCAGTTTGAGTACATCAGAAATCTCCCATGAAAGGATCATATTTATTTCGGGGCCCTTGTCATTTCTTCGTCTGTACACTCCTGCTCGAAGGATGGTTGAAAACGCTTCGGTGCCTTTGTCTTGGTGGACTTTGTCGTTTGTGCAGACACCCCAACGACTTGTGCGGACAGCAAGTGAAAGGTTCACTCTCGAACTTATAGAAGGCCGAATGCTGGATACACCCGTCGAAGAATTGTATCGCAGTCCAGATCTTCCATTGAAAGCGGGTGCCGAGGTGGTACTGAATGGTCTCAGAGCGGAAGTGCTGGCGGACGACGGTATAGGCCCGACTAGAGTTGAGTTCTGCTTCGATCGGTCTCTTGACGATCCATCGATGCGATTGATGGTTTGGAAGCCCGGTCACGGTTTCCAGCGCATCAAACCACCACCCACGGGAAGCGCGATGTTGCTTCCTTGAGGAAGAGGTAGGTGGTTTTGCGACATGTTTCGACAGAGGCCGTAGACATGCCGCCGCGAAGGAAGTGATCGGTTTACGGCTGTAAAGATTGAGCCACCCCTGGCCATAGATTCGACCGAAAGCGAGAGGGTGGGATGATGAGGATGGATCAGGTGCATGAACTGCGACACAAGGGACCATAAGAGGGAACATCCGGCGGGGTCACATGCGAACTGCGATTAAGTTGCAACACAGTAGCCAAGTACTTGGATGACCCGAAACTGAAAAAGTAGACCAAAGAGAAATAGTACATACGGGAGTCCAATTGAATTTGTCCCGATTTGCTGGACACTCCGAAAAGCGGGAAAGTACGCGCGATATGGGTAAGCAATGGAGAGGGGGGCAGCGGCAGAAGCGGAAAAAATTTTCGGACGAGTACAGGGCCGAGACGGTCCGGCTGCTTAAGAAGAGCGGGTTTGGGACTTCAGCCCACAGGCGCAGGAACTCGGGAATCTCGGTCCGGACGTCGGATAGCGGGTGTCAGAGCGAAAGGATTTTCGCGGCACGTCAGCCATGGTCGTCGCGCACTCTAAATACCACGTCGACGAGTCCGCGCAGAGCGCGCTATGGCTATGGCGACAGCACAACGAGGATAGGCAAAGCGACAGGAAAGATTTGAAAGGTCGGTTGTCGCAAATGAGTGTACGGCTACCGTCGAGAACCGCTATCGCATAGAGTGTTCGACCGCGCGTGGAGCTTGAGCTATCGCACGTGCGGGGTATGGGACAAAGATATGATCGACACCGGTTACTTCTTCTGAAGCCTTGCTGCCGGCAACGCGGGCTCTACGCCCGCGCCGGCGCCGTCAGGTCGAGGTTGCCTCTTTCATTCGGGCGCGTCGCGAAGCGTCCAGTGAAAAGCCAACTCGTCTACGAAATGATTGAGCGCATGTGCCCGGCACTCCCAAACTTGCACTATTCGCCTATGGGTGGCGTGAAGCCCGGAGTGGTTGGGCAATCAGGTTGTCGCATTGCTGGGTTGACATTTGCGCGCGTCGTCTGATACTGAGACGCCACAGATAGTTAACGAGCGATCCGCAGCCGCCCGTTGATGACAAAGTGCTGGGGGGATCTCGCCACAGGCAAGTGATCAAGGTCCGGGACAGACCGTTCAAGCGGTTGGGCGGAGCTATATCTTAAAGACGCCAACCTAGAGGTTTGTCGGTCAAACTTTTTTGGCCTTCCTCGGACTGTATTCGCCCGCCATTGCTTTTTCCGGCAAAGCTACGCCCGTCCGATTGTAACGAACGAAAGATAACGGACTGCCTGTGATTCTGGTCCTGACAAGGCCTACCAAATAGCTGTCGAATCCCTTCGAGGAAGCATGCAATTTGTAAGGGGCAACGCGGTGCGACATGGTTGCATACGCGTGCTGATATCGCTTCTCCGCCTAGAGGTCGCCGTAGTTGTAGCTGTTAGTTGGTTGCGTGATCTCTGAGGTCTTATTGGCGACAAAGGCTGGGAGGCAGAAGGTGACTGCTAGCTATGCCTCGCACTCCAATTTACGCACATTGATGAGTCGAGTCAGAAAGTAGGCGCCTGGCGTAGAAGACATTCTCAGAACGCTTCTTCCTCGCAGGATCGTCGTGGTCGCCGGGAAGCCCCAGATGTGGTCAGAACAGCTTCACCAAGTTGAGGAGCGCGATGCCTCATGGCGCAATCACCAAGCTGGTCCAGTATGGCGTCAGTGCGGCTAACCCTTCTTCAGTTCGCTGATAGACAGAGGAATCGCCGTCGGCGTGCCGCGCTCGTTCGAGTCGCGACTCGCTACCCTGATGATTCTTTTATGTGTCCGTTCAGTACTGCTCTAGTAAGGTCTGCGCTGCCGACTAGTCAGGACTTAAGAGTCGCCATGCTGAATGGCTTGATGGGGTGCAAACAGGAAAATGCAAGAACCTAAGACCGGTGCGTGGTGTCTTCACCACCTTCCGTTGCGAGAGTTTCTCGCCATTGTCACCTTCGCTTACGTTTAAGTCAGAGAACGCGAAGCCGAGGAATGCCCCGAAGTTAAATGTCTTCGGCGCTTAGAACAATCGCAAAGCGAATGACAAGAAAGTGATAGGTGCCTAGCCATGGAATTTGGAATCTTTATTGAGCTGCAGCTGCCCCGCCCCTGGCAAGACGGTTGCGAACTTGAACTTTTTACAAATGCATTGACTTGGGTGGATATCGCAGACCCTATTGGTGTTGGATACGTTTGGGCCCAGGAGCATCACTTTTTGGAAGAATACTCTCACTCGACCGCGCCCGAGGTGTTTTTGGGCGCGTGCGCGGGACGAACGAAGAATATCCGCCTAGGCCATGCGATTGTCCCAATGCCGCCCGCCATCAATCATCCAGCGCGAGTGGCGGAGCGCTTAGCTACCCTTGACCTCGTAAGCAAGGGGCGAGTGGAGTGGGGTACCGGAGAAACGAGTTCCCGGCTCGAATTGGAAGGTTTCCAGGTGAACTATGTAAACAAGCGAGCCATGTGGGCAGAGGCTACGCGCGAGTGTGCGAAAATGATGTGCTCGGAACCGTATGGTGGCTATGAAGGTAAGTATTTCTCTATGCCACCACGCAACATCGTGCCGAAGCCGGTTCAAAAGCCACACCCTCGCCCTTGGGTGGCGTGCACCAACAGGGACACGCTTAAGTTGGCCGCTCGCCTCGGACTAGGCGCGCTGACGTTCGCATTCATCGACGCAAAGGAGGCGCGTTTTTGGGTGAACGAATACTACGAAACGTTCAAGCGTGAGTGCACACCGCTCTGTCGCGTAGTAAATCCGAACGTCGCCATGTTGGGAGGCCTTATGTGCCATCGTGACCCAACAGTTGCGCGTGCTAGAGGAGTAGAAGGTCAGCAATTCTTTGCATACGGCCTCGCGCACTATTACCGGTTTGGACGGCACGTTCCTGGGCGGACGAGCATTTGGAATGAATTTAAGGCTGCACACTCGTTCCCCATGGCAGGCTTGGCGGGAATAGGCACGCCCAAGGAGATAACTCGGCAATTTGAGGATCTGGAGAACGCTGGTTTGGACCAGCTCATATTGTTGCAACAAGGCGGGAAATACCAACACGAGCACATTTGCGAGTCACTCGAGCTGTTTGGTCGTGAAGTCATAGAAGGATTCAGGGAACGCGAGGCAAAGAGGCAAGCTGCGAAAGCAGAAGAGCTCGCGCCGTATATCGATCACGCGATGAAGCAGATGCCGCTCCTCGAGTCCATGAAAGAGGTTCCAGTCATCGAGTCATATCAAGTGCTCTGGGACCAGAGCGGCGCAGATACTGAGAGTAAGACCGCGCGTCGCGCGCTTGACGCAAGCCGCCTCTGGAAATTGTACGTGGGTGGCGGGAAGCCGCCACGCTGACATTTAGCGAGTCCGCACGGCCGGAGGTAACACCGTATGGATAGTCGAGAACTGGAAAAATGGATTCGAGAAAGAGTCGCAAGTGAGCTGGGAGTGGCTCCAGACTCGATCGATGTGACCCAATCGTTCGAGCAATACGGACTAGACTCCGCTTCGGTTGTTGAAATTTCGGGCGAGCTAGAGACGATTTTGGCCAGAAGGCTCGAACCAACACTGCTGTTCGAGTACCCGTCCATCAGTGCTCTCGTCGCCGGGTTATCGGGAGGTAAAAAATCCAGACCTTGGACGTCTTCCGGCGCAGATGCGGAACTGGACGATGCCGTCGCCATTGTCGGTCTCGCATGCCGGTTTCCGGGTGCAGAGGACCCCGATGCGTTCTGGAGATTACTGGAAACGGGGTCGGACGCAATCTCGGAGTTTCCGAGAGATCGCTGGAACCGCGGTGCATTCGAGGACGCTAATTCCGGGAGTCGGGGAAGATCGGGCACACTCTGGGGCGGATTTCTGAAGGATATTCGGAGGTTCGACCATCGCTTCTTCGGGATGACTCCAGCAGAAGCGATCGTAACAGATCCGCAACAACGGCTGATTCTGGAACTGTCGTGGGAAGCCCTTGAAGATGGAGGCTTTTCCGTCGAGCGACTCGCAGGGTCATCGGTCGGAGTGTTCGTAGGCGTTTCCGCCAATGACTATGGTCGAAGGGTTCTAAATACTCCCGAGCACCTCACGGGTTATGCGGGCACAGGGAACGCACTCAGCATAGTCGCGAACAGGATTTCGTACCAATTTGACTTCCGAGGTCCGAGTATAGCGGTCGACACGGCATGCTCGTCGTCGCTCGTCGCCGTAGCACTCGCAGCGGGAAGTGTCAGGTCCGGAGAGAGTCACATTGCTTTGGCGGCCGGTGTGAATCTTCTGCTCTCACCGCAAGTATTCACGATATTCGACCGGGCCGGAATGATGGCGCCGGATGGTCGGTGTAAAACCTTCGATTCTCGAGCTAACGGGTATGTTCGCGGCGAGGGCGGGGGCGTGGTGCTGCTTAGACGGTTGAACGCCGCACTCAGGGACGGTAACCGCATCTACGCGGTCGTCCGCGGTTGGGCAGTGAATCAGGATGGTCGTACTAATGGGTTAACTGCTCCGAACCCAGACGCTCAGGAAGCAGTTCTGGCGGCTGCATACCATGCTGCGAAGACCGATCCCAGGTCCGTAGGCTATGTGGAAGCCCATGGAACAGGGACTTTTCTCGGCGATCCGATCGAGGCGAAGAGTCTTGCAAAACTGATCGGCGGACGTAGGGAGCATTCGAATCCGTGTTTCATCGGCTCGGTAAAAACGAACATAGGTCACCTTGAGGCTGCCGCGGGAATAGCGGGAGTTATTAAAGTGGCATTGATGCTTGAGAAAGGAGTGATCCCTCCGAGTCTACATTTCAAATCGCCCAACCCTCATATTCCATTCGAAAACAACGGTCTCGCGGTTCCGACTAAGCCAATTGCATTTCCTTCGGAAAATGGAGCAGAAACTGTCGCCGGTGTAAGTGGATTCGGCTTCGGCGGTACGAACGCTCACCTTGTGCTCGGCAGTGCGCCCGTGCAAGAGGAACGGCGAGCGGAATCGTGCGATCAAATCTTTCTACTGCCGTTGTCCGCTCGAACGCGGGATGCGCTGACGGCCACCGCACGACTTTATGAAGATTGGTTAGAGACCAGCAAGGCATCTCTCCAGGACATTTGCTTCGCGGCGGCGGGAATGCGAAGCCACCACCAATATCGACTGGCGGCGATAGGCCAATCAAAGAATCACCTCAGAGAACAATTGCGGAGCGTGCGACATGCAGAACCATTCAAAGTGCTTGCTCCCGCGAAAATGTTCTCGACATCGCAGCGGAAAGTCGCTTTTGTTTTCTCGGGGCAGGGATGTCAGTGGCCCTGCATGGCGCTCAATCTTATGGAGCGATTTCCAGTGGTGGCCGAAGTCATAGAGAAATGCGCCGCTCTCTTTGAGCAGTATGCGAGCTGGTCTCTGATCGACGAACTAAGAGCGTCGTCAGAGACTTCGCGTCTTGAGAGCACTGAAATCGCTCAGCCAGCGATTTTTAGTATTCAACTCGCTATCGTCGAACTGTGGAGGTGGCTGGGTATCACGCCTGATATGGTAGTAGGCCACGGCTTAGGGGAGATAATCGCAGCAACTGCTGCAGGGGCTCTGGAAATGTCAGAGGCCGCGCGCATCGTCTTCCACAGAGCTAGGCTGATGCAAGAGACGTTCGGGAACGGCAGAATGCTTGCTGTTGAGCTTGCGGCTGCAGACGCGGAGAAGACAATCGGTCCGCACTTCCGCGCGGTGTCGTTGGCTGCAGTTAACGGGCCTAATTCATCGGTGTTGTCAGGCGAAATTGAGCCCTTGGAAGAAATAGCGCGTCAATTGGAAGGAGAGGGCGTGCCGTGCCGGTGGCTTCCCATCAATTACGCGTTCCACAGCCAACAAATGGAATGTCTGGTCGAACGCTTCAGCGAGGAGGTGAAGGATGCGAGGGCGAAAGACTCGACGGTGCCATTCTATTCTACGGTAACTGGTGGCCTCCTTCCGACAGGCGGACTCACCGGAGCATATTGGTGTAGTAGCCTTCCAGAGCCGGTGCGTTTTGCCGAAGCCTTTGATCAAATTCTGAAGGGCGGTTGCACTTTAGCCATCGAGATTGGCGGCCAGCCCATGCTCCAGACGGCCATTGCCAAATTGGCAGCAAAAGCTGAGAGCCCTGGTTTCACCTACACGTATTCTTCGTCGAAGAAAGAGCCCTACTTAGAACCGATACTACGCTGCATCGGACTCGCTTATGTTCAAGGGGCACAGATCCGATGGGAGAGGTTATTCGACACGGTTGGCAAGCGAGTGTCGCTGCCGAAATACCCCTGGCAACGAGAGGAATTTTGGATCGAAGCTGAAGCGTCGAGTCCTTCAGCCGATTCTGCGGAAATAAAGGGAGCGCCGTTACTGGGCAGACGTTTGGAGCTCGCAGGCGATGATGTTCAGGTGTGGCTTACCCGCTTGCCATCTGCTCGCACGGGATATTTTGGACAGCATCAGGTGCTCGGCCATATCGTCTTCCCGGCCGCGGGCTACGTTGAAATGGCCTTGGAAGCGCTAAACGAATGCGGGCTCGGCCATGCCCTGATACGAGAGTTTCGAATTTCTGAGCCCATGTTTCTTTCTGAGGAACTCATCCGCGATGTACAGGTTCGGCTTCAGCGAATCGACAGGTCTATACTAAAGTTTAGAGTCTACTCTCGAGGGTCCGGTGACGAAGCTTGGCGACTGCATGCGGGGGCAACCATTGCTCTCGACGACGACCAGAGATCCGCTGGTCCAGAAGAAAGTGGATTGGTCGCCGCACAGGCGAGATGTTTCGAACAAATCGCAACTTCGGATCTCTACTCGCGGCTGGCCCAGCGCGGTTTGAAGTATGGACCCGTCTTCCGACGCATCCATGACATCTGGCGGCGGGACGGTGAGTCTCTGGCTCGGATTGATCCGTCAAATGAAACTGTTTCTGACGAGTATATCATTCATCCGGCACTCCTCGATTCGTGTATTCACGTCATTGCTGCCGCGCTTCCGGAGACGGTGGGGAAGTCTGGCATGCTAGCGCTGCCCGTGGCCTTGGAGGAATTCCAACTTCTGGGCAGTTTGAAGGCGGGGGGACGAATACACGTTGTCCTGCGCGAAGAAAACCAGCAAACGGCTGAGAGTCTCAAGGCTGATTTATACGTGTTCGATGAAGGTGGAAAACCAGTTGCACGGGCTGTGGGTTTTGAGATGCGCGCCTTGCGAGAGAGTGCTCCTGTCTCTGCGTCGAGAGGAGCAAAGACAGAGAGTTGGCTTTACCAGGTTGAGTGGCGCTTGAAGACTCACTCGATCACTACAGCGCATGCGCATGAGAACCTGAGTCCATCAGACCGATGGGTCATCTTTGAAGACCGGGTTGGCGTCGGAGCTGAAGTAGCGCGACGACTTGGGCAGATGGGACAGGTCTGCATCCGTGTTAACTATGGCCAGTCGTACTCGGACGCAGGCGATGTGTGCGTGCTCAACCCGTCTGACTCAGATCAGTTGCGGCGTTTCGTTCGTAGTAAGTTGGTCAAAGACCATGGAGTCAAAGGACTCGTCTATTGTTGGACCATCGATGCTGACGCGAAAGAGTCGGCGGACGCTCAAAGAACTGCGATGAAATTAAGCGCGGATGGACTTTTGGAATTGGCCAAAGCAATTGCGATCGCCTCCGGCGGCCCGCCCCGGCTCTGGATAGTTACTAGGGGCGCTGAATCAAACGAGCAAGCGGAAGTTCCCGTATCTGTGTTTCAGGCGCCCGCAAGGGGCTTGTCCAAGGCAATAGCCCTTGAGTTGCCGGATTTGCGATGTGTTACAATTGATCTGGACTCCGTTTCTGACACCTTACAAAACGCCTCCAACGTCTTAGAGGAGCTCCTCGCCACCAACGAGGACAACCAGGTCATTTTCCTGGGGAGGCAGCGATACGTTCCAAGACTTGTGTTAAGAGCTCGTGACGAGATCATTCCTGGGGAAGCCACAGACAAAATATCACTTGCCTCGAATGGAACATACATGATTACCGGAGGTTTCGGAGGCCTCGGCCTGAGCGTTGCTCAGTGGCTAGTTGAGAAAGGAGCTAGAAACCTTGTCTTACTCGGAAGACAGTTTCCTTCGCAGGAGGCCGCCAATACTATTGAGCGACTTGCGACTGGCGGCGTAACTATAAGGGTCGCGGCCGTCGACGTGAGCGATCGAGAGGCTCTGAAAGCGCTGTTCGACGAAATTAACGTTCGAATGCCAGCCGTTCGTGGCATCTTTCACCTCGCGGGGGTTCGTGATGACGGTGCGATACTGGAACTAGATGCGAGCAGGCTCGGTGCGGTCATGTCACCAAAGGTCTGGGGAGCTTTGAATCTACATCAACTCACCCGAGACCTACCGCTCGATTTTTTCGTAATGTTTTCGTCAGCGGCTTCAGTTCTAGGGTCGCCTGGTCAAGCCAACTACATCGCGGCCAATTCGTTCATGGACGCCCTGTCTCACCAGCGGCGAGTTGAAGGCAAAAAGTCCATTTCGATTAACTGGGGGCCTTGGGCCGATATCGGTATGGCAACTGACGAGGAGGTTCATAAGCGATTTCTGGAGACCGGCATACGAATGATATCACCGAAGCAAGGGTTGCGGATTCTTGAACAACTGTTAACGACTACTTGGAGTCAGGTCGTAGTGTTGCCATTCGATGTGGCAACGTTGCTCCATCTTTACCCCACAAATGTAGGCATGAGATTTTTTGAAGAATTGTTCGACGGTGACTTGGATGTGGTACGGAGCATAGGCACCGAAATCCGCTATCTCGAAAGACCAGACCTACCTAATGAGTTTATCGCACCAGGGTCTGAAACAGAAACATTGATAGCCGGAATTTGGCAACGAGGGCTAGGGATAGATCGAGTCGGGGTTCACGACGGGTTTTTCGAACTTGGCGGAGATTCCGTGTTCGCAGGACAGATCATCATTGAGATTAACAAGGTGTTCTCGACCAGACTCGATCCTGAAAAAGCATTCGCAGACTTCACGGTCGCTCGCTTGGCGGAAATGGTGGAACAAGAGCTCATCAGCGACGTTGAAAATATGAGCGACGAGGAGGTGAAGGGTGAGCTGGAAGAGGTGCGGGAGGATCGGTGAAAAATTGCACGTTCCCTTCTTGGTCGCTAAATTGTGAGATTAAGTCTCAACTTATATGAGTTAACCAACCGGGGCTATATCCATATGGATTTGCGTAAAGAGGCTCTTTCACAGCATAAGCGCGCCCTGCTGGAGGCTTGGCTGAGAGGCGAACGGCCAATACGGCTTAACGCGACCATTGCACAACGCCCCCCGGGTGCACCACGACAATTGTCATTTGCACAAGAGAGCCTTTGGTCCCTACGCCACGAGCACACGCGGCGTGCGATCTTTAATCAGTGGTACTTCGTCCGTCTGCGAGGCATGCTCGATTTCGATGCCCTGCAGGAGGCATTCCGCATAATGGCCACGCGCCATGAGGTGTTCCGGACTAGCTTTGTCGAGCGCGGAGACCAGGTTGTGATCGAGGTATCGCCTTCTGCCATCCCGGAGGTCGCTGTTGTACAGCTTACCCACCTCGGTCGGGAAGCTGCGATGATGGAGGCCTCTAAGCGTGCCGCGGATGAATCGCGAAGCCCAATAGAACTCGCTTACCCTCCGCTCGCCAGGATCAGGATCTTTCGCCTAGCAGAGGACGACCACCTTCTCACCTTATTTACTCATCATATGGTATTCGATGCATGGTCAATGGGGGTGGTTGTTCGAGAACTGAATACGCTCTACAGTGCCGCACTTCAGCAGCGCGCGGCGGCATTACCTTCGTTACCTGTGAGTTATAGCGATTTCGCTCATTGGGAGCGATCCACGTTTAAGGGCGAGACGCTTGCACAAATGCTCAACACCGTGCTTTCCCAGTTGGATAGCGCGCCGCGCGCAGTGGGCCTACCCTACGATCGGCCTCCCCAAGCGGATGGGGAGCGTGACGCGGTTCACCACTTTGCGCTCTCTCTTGACACATCACGTCGGGCGCGCTCGTTCGCGCGCGAGCATTCGGTCTCGCTGTTTACCACCCTGATCGCTGCATTCGCGGCATCAATAGTCGGATGGGGTGGTAATAGTGACTGTATATTGCGCACGCCGCTTGCTGGTCGCAACGGCGAAACCGAAAATTTGATTGGCATTTTCTCGAATCACATCCCACTGCGTATCGACGTCTCCGGAAAGCCCTCCTTCCTCGAGCTCGTCGCTCGCGCTCGCGCTGAGTTCTCGCGCGCGTATTCGCAACGCGCGCTACCGTACAGTTTACTCAGGGATGAGATGCGGCGTTCCGGGGCTCAGCGCTTTCCTAGGCTCGAAACCGGCTTCGTTTTACAGAACGTGCCGATTCCGACTCTGGCACTTCCAGGGCTCACGGTCGAACCTCTCGAGGTCCATTTCGGTCGCGGCCTAGCCGACTTGGTGATGATCATTGTTGAATCGCCGGTCTTTGTCGATGCTGGCCAGGCGCTCGCTGGGCAAATGCATTACCGAACAGCGGTATTCGACGCGAGCACAATCGAGCGTCTGTGCTTGAACTATGAACAGAACCTTAGTCGAATGCTACTTGAGCCGAGCTCGCCCATCACTCGAGCGTTTGTCTGAGTAAGGAGTACCTCCAGCTGCCTGACATGCCGTAGGTGACGGTCCTTCGGCCCGCCTCTCTCAAAGTTGACAGCCCGAAAGTAGGTTCCAGTTAGGTCTAGAACACGTCCCAAAAGGACGCGCCAAACTAAGGGACCAATGGAGAGCCATGCTAGCGTTGCTATGGTTCATAACGAAGGAGTATTTCTCTCTATTTGGCTATGCTCTTACTCAGAGTTCTTTAAACCATCAGATATTTACTCTCTAGATCACGAATTCGCCGATGGCTCTATTTCCGGCGAAGGCTTCGTGAGGATACCCATGACTTCCGAAACCGTTGATTAAGAATGGCATGTACCTGGCAGTTTCTCCTTAGTGAGTCCATGAACTCTGGAATTTGCCCAGAAAATCGCGAGTGAGAGCGATTGCAGGTTCCGAGCAGCTGGTTAAACTCTGCCGCAGCTGGAACGTGCTGAGTCCGAAGATTCCTTCGCCGCCGCGACATTCTTTGGAGCCGTGAAGAACCAGTGTCTTCTAGACCTGCTGTCAAGCATACCGAGATGTTCGATCTGGTGAGGAACTGAACGAACTCGCCATTAGCATGTGCGTTTCCATACTAAAGTTGTTGTCTATGGGCACCTTCACGCTAGAAGGACTGAATAGATCGACGGTGTCCGACTTGAGGAAGCCTCGCCTAGCTATCCTAGGCACTGGCAATCGCGATACTGAATGGAACAAACGGACCTGGTGACCGCGCGGTGAACGTAGGAACTAGGCTTCTAAACGGTACACCGCAACCGATGTGCTTCCCGGATCTTCCCGCAGCATAACTCGACTCCTTTTGAATATCTGCAGAGGGTGCTTCTTAGCGCACCGGCATTTGGTAGAAATAAGCATGAATAGCAGAAGACGATAACGACAGCCGGAACTGTTCTTTGCAGTGGGATGCAATGGGGTGAAGGGGACTTCTTCGCGAGGACCTGACATTGCGAATGAAGCACACGTCTTTAGTAGTGTTGCGACCTTTATGGCGCTCAGAGCATTTGCAGCGATCAGTGTCGTCGTGGGACTGCGTCAATCATATTGTATCCGGAGCTGTACACTCAGATATTAGAGGACGGAGAGAAGAGCGATGACTGCGGCAGATAGACAAGTTCGAGCGCTGGCGACAGAGACTCAAACGGAACGCTCAGTGTGGACTCGGTCCCGAGAACAGTCGGCGGATGACTCCGTCATCGGGTTGACTACCCGGACAATGTCCGATTTGCTGCGAACGCGATCGGCGAGGCAACCGGAACGTGTTGCTTATATTTTTCTGGAAGACGGAGAGTCGACAGAGGCGTCACTGTCTTACGCAGAGCTGGACTGTCAAGCGCGGCGGATTGCGGCCGCTATCCTTGAAGTGGCGGGTCCCGGCGAGCGAGCCCTGCTGCTGTATCCGACTGGGCTCGATTTCATCAGTGCGTTTTTCGGCTGCTTGTATGCTGGGGTGATTCCTGTGCCAGCATATCCCCCTACCCCGGCGCGGGGTCACGAGCGTCTTAGCAAAATAGCGATTGATTCACGTGCAAGGCTAGCATTGACAACCTCAAGAGTCTCGCAGCGGGCTGCGTTTAGGGCGATGGAAAGGGAACTAGGTGCGTTGTCGCTATGCACCGACCTGGCGCTCAGTGAACCACGGGGGGGCAGCCTACCGAAGATTGAAGACAATTCGATCGCGTTTATTCAATACACCTCAGGATCGACGCAGGATCCAAGAGGCGTGATCGTTACGCACCAGAGTTTACTGGCCAACGAGGAGCTGATCCGAAACGGATTCGGACTTTCCGCTAGTAGCGTCATCGTCGGTTGGCTTCCTTTGTACCACGACATGGGTTTGATCGGGAACGTTCTCCAAAGCCTTTACTTGGGTGCCCGATGCGTGCTGCTCTCGCCGTTTGACTTTGTCCAGAGACCGTTGAGGTGGCTTAAGGCAATTTCCAAGTACCGCGGTACGTGCAGTGGAGGACCGAATTTTGCTTACGACATGTGCGTGCGCAAGATCGGTGAAGCACAGAGGCGTGAACTGGATCTTCGTTCCTGGACGGTTGCGTTCAATGGGTCAGAGCCAGTTCGAAATGAGACCATGCAGCGGTTTGCAGAGTACTTTGAGCCCTCTGGTTTTAGCGTCCGTTCATTTTTGCCTTGTTACGGTCTGGCAGAGGCGACTCTTTTCGTAAGCGCTGGACCGGCAGGTCGAGCTTACGTTACAAAGAACCTCGACCGTTCTGCACTGTCGCGCAACGAAGTGCACGAGACCGATCAAAAAGCTGGTGCGACGGCGGTTAGTTGTGGAGAGATCGCTCCCGCCGGGCGGGTGCGTATTGTGGATCCAAATTCGAGAAAGTCGCTACCCCCTGGAGCGGTGGGAGAGATCTGGGTCTGCGGTGATGCAGTAGCCAAGGGTTATTGGAGACGAGCACGCGAAAGCAAAGAGACCTTCGAGGCATTCTTGGGCAATACCGGCGAAGGGCCATTCTTGCGAACGGGAGATATGGGATTCATCTCCGAAGGTCTTCTGTTCGTGAAGGGGCGCCTCAAGGACATCATTATCGTGCGAGGACGCAATCTTTATCCAGAAGATATTGAAGTGACAGTGGAGCGTTGCCATCCATCTTTAAGGCCTGGGTCTTGCGCTGCCTTCTCGATCGACAATGAGGGAGAAGAGCGCTTGATCGTCGTTAACGAATTAGAGTTTAAACAAGGCGTGGATGTTTCTGAAATCGGGCCAATTGTACACCGAGCAATTGCCGCTGAGCACGATATACAGTTGCATGTTCTCATGTTAATCGAAGCTGGAACGATTCCAAAGACGTCCAGCGGCAAAATTAAGCACAAGGAGTGTCGCGATCTGTTTTTGCAGAGGCTACTACCTAGCGTCGGCGAGTGGCATAAGACAGGAAATGCTCCGCTTAGTATGCAGAAGCCGGAAAGTTTAGGGTGAAGAAGGCCATGGTCGAGAAGTGCGCTTTCGCCCCGCTTCGTAGCGAAAGGTTCAGAGAGGATTTTCTATCGATAGTAATGTGTGGGATGCGCTGTGTCGATCGAGAGAAAGAGAGCTGGATGTCAATTTAGTTGTTCCACTCTAGAAAAGCTTCAGCGAAGTGCCGGCGTCAATCTCGGGTAGTGAGCGGCGGTTTTGAATTCAGCGTGTGAGTTTTGCAATCTCTTCGATGCTCCAAACATGATCCGAAACTCCGGCTTCCATCGCAGGCGTGCAGCACAACGTCTGATGAATGCGCGCGAAGTTCTAGCGCATGTAGAAAAACGCGACGGCGTGGACGTGGTTCTAGCTAGCTATTTTTAGGAAAGCAGCCCCTTGAGCACTTGGTTGTCGAGCATGGGCTCCGCCAACCAGCTGCTTAAGCCGTTAATTCGCGTCCTCGAGATGCCGCAGCCGGCGCGACTCCGACGCATTCGTTCTCGAGTACTTAGCTTTTTCTTTGATAGTAGATCCGCTGGTGAAGCTTGCTCAACGCCACAGCTCGCGGACCGACTTCCGACTTTCCGATTCCTCCAGGATAGCGATTATCTGGTCCTCGCTGTAGTGACCCCGTCGCACGCCGTCCTGTTTATTACATTCGGCGGATCCGACATTTTACCGGGGTCAAATCGGTAACGGCGCGGGCTATTAAAGGTTGACATTCGCGCGCGTCGTCTGATACTGAGACACCACACATAGTTAACGGGCAATTCGCATCCGCCCGTTGATGACAAAGTGTTGGGGGCGTTCGCCGCAGACAAGAGATCAAGGTTTGAGATAGGCCGCTTAAGCGGTTGGGCGGAGCCATATCTTAACGACGCCAACCTAGAGGTTTTCAGTCAAACTCTTTTAGCCTCCCTCGGACTTTATTGTTCCGCCATTGCTTCTTTCCGGCGAAGCTACGCCCGTCCGATTTAAACGAACGCAGGATGGCGGATTGTTTCTGATTCCAGTCTGACAAACGTGAACTAGATCTCTTGCTTTTGGAGGGAAGGTCTGATGTTTGCGGCGAGTTCTTCGAAGTCTTTTAATGCCGTCAATGAGAACATTCCATCATCCACAGCGCAAAGGTCGCTCGGAGAACAATCACTTGACTGGTATGTACTGGAAAGCAAGCGATTTAGAGAAAGTTTCGCGGCGCGCCAGTTGCGGGCGATAGGCATTGAAACGTATGTCCCAATGTTTACCGAGGTTGCAGGAGGCTTCGTCAACAAGCGCCCTGAGCCACTCTTCTCTGGGTATGTTTTCGCTATGACTGAGGTGTCAAAAGTCGTCATTGTCGAACGGGTCCCTGGGATAAAACGGGTTGTTCGGCTCGGTGGCGATTTGGCAACAATTGAGAAGACGGCAATCGAAGCTCTCAAGAGACAAGAGAACAATCAAGGACTGATCGAGTCTCACCGGAGCTTTATCGCTGATAAGGCTTACCAAATCGCTGTCGGGCCCCTTCGCGGAGAGCGTGCAATTGTTAGGGGCAACGCGGTGCGACACGGCCGTATACGCGTGCTGATATCGCTTCTCCGCCGAGAGGTCGCAGTAGATGTAGCTGTTGGTTGGTTGCGTGAGCTCTGAGGTGTTATCGGCGACTGAGACAGGCTGAGAGGAAGAAGGTGGCTGCTAGCTATACCCCGCAATCCCACGCATTGATGAGTCGAGTCAGTAAGTATGGCGCCTCGCGTAGAAGACATTTTTAGAACCCTTCTTCCTCGCGAGGTGGTCGTGGTTGTCGCGACGCCTGAAATGTGGTCAGAACAACTTCACCCAGTTGAGGAGCGATACGTCCGCGGCGCAGTCACTAAGCGGATTCGCGAATTCGCGGCAGGAAGAGCATGTGCGAGGAGAGCACTAGCTGCTCTCGGATTCGACAACTTCCCGCTTCAAGTGGTGGGCGATCGGTCTCCTCTTTGGCCCGCTGGCGTGCTCGGGAGCATAACCCATACTGATCAGTTTTGTGCAGCTGCAGTCTGTCGGCGCGGAACAATCAAAGGTTTCGGTATCGATGCAGAGCGAGCAGTTCCTCTCCCCGAGGACATGATTCCAATCGTTTGCACGCCGAACGAGAGCGCGTCTCTGATGGGATTCGGCCGACCTGGCCTATGGGCTAAGCTCGTTTTTAGTGCCAAAGAGAGCATCTACAAGAGCTACTTCCCAGAGACTCGCACCTTTCTTGATTTCCATGACGTTGAGGTTTCGCTAAATCGCGATGAAAACCGTTTTGTAGGCGTTCTTAACAATGATGGAGTCCCTTCTTTGTGCGGCCGCCGATCTTTTTTTGGAAGCTACGCAACCAGTTACGACATCCTTTTCACCGTAGTCACAGTCGAATGACCGGTGTGCTAACTCTCAAATGTACGATCCGCAGTGCCACCGGCAAAGTCACGAAGAGGGCGGACCGGGCTATAGGGCAGTCACTCCGGTCAAGATGGACCTGCTAAGCACCATACCGCGACTCTCAACCGCGTCGAGCGGCTGCAGGATTTCGACGCAGGCCCGGGTCCGAAAAATATCCGGCTATCGCGCAGGCCTGGCGACGCAAAAAAATAGTACAGCAGGCGGCGAGGGCGACAGCAACACGGCGATCGTCAATCGGTGGCAGGTCGCTCGAAACCATGAGCAGTTGTATTTGCTGCTTCAACGAGCGACTAGCGCTCTACTAAGCCAGACACGAGCCGGCTTGCGGACGGCTATTCATGCGCAGGGATATATTGCTGATCACTAGCTGTTTGAAACGATCGAGATTCTACAACGCCGCCTGGAATCGCGCTAACGAATCACCCTTAAGTCCTTCTTTTACGAGAAGAGGACAGCCTGGAGCGAAGGCTAAGGCTAACCGATACCATACCCGCCGGGGGGTCAACGTGTAGTGGCAGAGCTCGCGGCCTACTACGAAAACAATAGCATTCGAGTTCATTGAAGACATCAAGTAAAGCTGCGATTTGTTTTGGTTGCGGACAAAGATGACGTGCTCAGTCAGAAAGCTTAGCCTCGGATGCAAGTCATTCAATTTGTTAGAGCGGAACAGTCAAGAAAGACAAAGATGATGCTGCGAGCCCGTTACGGAGTTCTTCAATACAGAACCTCTCGTAACTTTCGCGCATTCAAGATCATCGTGAGGCTATTCAGCCATGTTTATTCTGCGTGAAGCGCGTATGGACGATCAATGCCGGTTGCTTGAACTCGCGCGTCAGCTCGACTCGATAAATTTGCCAACCGAAAGCGAGGAAATGGCTGACGCTTTGGACCGTTCAAGGCAATCGTTTGCAGGGACAATCAAAGAGCGAGCTGACGCAGCGTACATGTTTTGCGCCGAGCTAGTCGGCACTGACCGACTTGTCGGCGCATCGATGATAATTGCCAAGCGCGGAACATTGCGGCTTCCGCACTTCTCTTTGGACTTGGTCAATGAGGAACGTCATTCTCAGGCGCTGCAAAAGACGTTTCAGTACACTAGTCTTAAGTTGCGTCACTCTATCGATGGACCGAGCGAAGTAGGTGGCCTCATCGTAGATCCTTCGTTCCGTGGCCACCACCAGAGGGTTGGCAGACAAATTTCCTGGGTGCGATTTCTCTACATGGGGACGCACCTCGATCGTTTCGAGAAACTAGTGATAGCGGAGATTATGCCCCCTCTGACGCCCGACTACAGCAATGTATTTTGGACTCACTACGGCGGCCGGCTGACGGGGCTGACATTTCGCGAGGCTGTGCGTCTATCGATTCGAGACAAAGAGTTCATTCGGGCACTTTTCCCTACAACTCCATTGTATATATGCGTACTCGAAGAGAGAGTCCGAGCCTCCATCGCGGCTGTTGGCCACCAAAGCAGAGGCGCTGTGAGACTGCTGGAGCAAGCCGGTATGCGGTTTTTGGATCAGGTCGATCCTTTAGACGGCGGCCCCTATTTCGGTTCTGAAACAGCTACTTTAGAACCGGTGAAGGCCGTTCAAGTGCTAAAACTGGTTTCGGGCGATCTTAAAACTCAGGGACGCGACTACCTCATCGGCCTGGAGGATTCGAGGGAGTTTCGTGCCGTGAGGGCTAGAGCAATTGTGCGAGATGATCAAATCGCAGTCGACGAACAGACCGTGAAGATACTCGGCGCGAAAGAAAACACTCGGGTCGCCATTACTCCTTTACCTTCGTCGGAGAAACGTAGTTCCGAAGAGTCCGCTAACGACGTGAATCACGTGCACCGGTTTTCGCAGTTCAGGTCGTCTGATGGAAACAGAAAGACAGCCGCCACCGGTTAGCGAATGTGAGGCACATACTGTCGCAGCTGAGAGAAGGTTTGGCGCGGCCGACACAGGCCGAGTCGTGGCTGCGAAATAGCTTGATATCGGGTTCAAAAAAATGCGGGGACTCATGGACCAGAACTATGCAATCGATCTCGAACACGTGACCCGTATCTACAAGCGCGACGAGTTCGAGGTTCGCGCGCTCGACGACGTCACCGTGCAGATTCCGCCGGGACGCTTCGTCGCGATAATGGGGCCGTCGGGCTCGGGCAAGACGACGATGCTCAACCTGATCGCGGCAATCGATCACGCGTCCACCGGCCGGGTCGCGGTCGGCGGTGAGGAAATCACCGGGATGAAGGAGCGCGACCTGGCTGGATGGCGCGCGCGTCATATCGGGCTGGTATTCCAGTTCTACAACCTGATTCCGGTGCTGACGGCGTTCGAAAACGTCGAGCTGCCACTACTGCTGACCAGTCTCAACAAGGACGAGCGCCGGAAGCATGTCGTGACCGCGCTCAAGGTGGTGGGACTGGCCGATCGGATGGACCATTATCCTCGACAGTTGTCGGGCGGACAGGAGCAGCGCGTCGCGATCGCGCGCGCCATCGTAGCCGATCCGACGATCATTGTGGCGGACGAGCCGACGGGAGATCTCGATGCGAAGTCAGCGGAGGAGATCCTTGGTTTGCTGGTCGATATGAATCGGCAGTTCCAAAAAACAATCGTGATGGTTACGCATGATCTGCGCGCCGAGCGGTATGTCGATATGGTTTATCGGCTGGACAAAGGCGTACTGGCGGGGGTTGAGCCGGGGAGGCGAGGTGCGAGTGCGGAGGTGGTGAACGCGTGAGGAGCACGAACCTACCTGTGGAGTTGCAACACTGTGGAGTTGCAACAGGTTGTCCCCGGAAAGGCGTGAAATAGAGGTACACCAGCCGAATTCGGACGAAGGCTGGTTTAAGTGCGCCGGACGGGTGTCCACTCGAATTACGCGCCAGACGCGCGAAATTCCTGCGGATATCCACCGCAGGTGATTTCCTGCGTCAGCATTTGAGTTCTCACTTTTCACCTTTCGGTGAGATTTGGATTTTAAGAATATTTTAGAAACGCGGTGAGGTAATCCCGAAGTGATACCAGTTCAGACCAGGCTGTCTGCCGAAGACTGGATCAAGCGCCTCGACCAAGTATCAGGTGAGCGCTGCGATCTCGATGTACTGTTGCGAGGCGAGTGGCGTCACAAGATTGTGGCCCGCGATGATGTGAGTCCACGGGCTACTTCGCGTCGAACGATAACTCTCGCAGGCGCGGCCTATGCCGCGAAGGACCAGAGTAAGGCATCGCTCGCTGGACTGTCGCTGGCCACACTTCACACTTCTCTGGCCTCATTCGCCCACGGTACGAAGACCGTTATAGCTCTCGTAGACGCCATTGGCACAGCTGGGGCGAGCGACGCGAAGATTTTGCCGACCGTGGTTGACCACGCTGAGCAGTTCAGATTGACCTGCAGCGCGGCCACGGCCAAAATCGAAGATGCGCTCCGCGACACGGACGCATATCAGCACTCGGTGCTGCTACTCGGGCGCGGTCTGTTTGACGTCGCGCTAGTGCTCGCCGACTGCAATCTCCCTGAATCCGGACTGCCGCCTACCCCTCTAGTTGCGATCGTTCAGGATGACGAGCTCGCGCGCTGTCTACGCTGGACGATAGTCTATGTGACGGCGCTGTTCGACGAGATCGCGATTGATGGAATACTCGAAGTCGTCCGCGAGGTATTCGTTCAGTACGCCACCTCTCCCGGACAACTTGTCCGAGACGTCGAACTGATTTCTGAGAATCAAAAGCAGCAATTGGCTGCCTGGAACGTCACAGACGGCGAGTTCCCGGAGGACAAGCGCCTCAACGAATTGTTCGAGGAATGTGTACAACGCGAGCCGGACCGCGAAGCCGTCGTCTTCCAGGGTGAGCGCATGAGCTATCGCGAGCTCAACGAGCGGTCCAACCAGTTCGCGCATTGGCTCCTTAGTTTCGCCGTAGGAGTCAAACCTCAGGATCGGATCGGTTTATACATCGACAAGAGCCACCTTGGGGTGATCGCCACGTTCGCAATATGGAAGGCCGGAGCCGTCTACGTGCCGATCGACCCGACCTACCCCGCCGACCGTGTTCGCTCAACCATCGCCGACACGAACCCCATCGCGATCATCACGAACCGGCGGCATGTGACTCAGTTGAGTGAGATCCTCGACGCCGAAGGCTCGAACGCCGTACTCATCGAGATCGAATCCGTGCTCGCGCCCGACGGCGCGGCCATGAAGATGCCACGCCAAAACCCGGCAGTGGCCCTTCAGAGGGAAGACCTCGCCTATATCACCTATACTTCGGGCACTACCGGTGTACCCAAGGGTGTCCCTAAAGATCACCGGAGCGTAGTCAACAGCATCACGGACCTCTCGCGGCGCTACGATATGCAGCAACCGGGAGAGGAGCGCATCGCTCTATTTGCGTCCTACGTGTTCGAACCACACTTGCGTCAGACACTAATCGCACTGATCAATGGGCAGACCTTGGTCGTCGTCCCCGATGACATCCGCCTGGACCCAGACTTGCTCCCGACCTACCTGGCAAAGCACGGGGTTAGCTACCTCAACGCCACCGGTTCGGTACTCCAGCACTTCGATCTGCGCCGTTGTCCGTGCCTGAAGAAGGTAGTGCTAGTAGGTGAGGAACTGACCAGCGCGGGACTCCGTCAATTGCGTACCGGCTTCAGCGGCCGCATCATCAACGAGTACGCTTTCACCGAGTCTGCGTTCGTAACCTCGGTCAAGGAGTTCTCTGCGGGAAGCGTGGAACGGACAAACCGGAGCATTGGTCGCCCGCTGCGGAACGTAAAGTGGTACGTACTCAGCCAGGAGCGTAAACAAGTTCCGATCGGCGCGACCGGCGAGCTCTATATCGGCGGCTGTGGCGTCGCCCCCGGGTACCTCAACCAGGCGGACCTGACCCGTAGCGCCTTCTTCCCCAACCCCTTCCAATCCGAACAGGAAAAAGCCCGCGGCCGCAACACCCGAATCTACCGGACTGGAGACTTGGCCCGCGTGCTACCCGATGGCGAAGTAGAATACTTGGGCCGCGCCGACCTCCAACTGAAGATCAACGGAGTGCGGATCGAGCCGGGTGAGATAGAAGCGCGCGCCACCGAGTACCCCGGTGTGCGAAAGTGTGTCGTCGTGGCGCGCGAGGTCTCCAACCGCCCCAGTGACCGGCGCTTGGTCGGTTACTACGTGGCAGATCCAAAGGTGAAGATCGCAGAGACAGAACTGCTGGCCTTTCTCGAAAGTCGGCTCATTCGGGTCATGGTGCCGACGCGGATGATCCGCCTGGATCTCATTCCGCTGAACGTCAATGGCAAAGTCAACCGCCGAGCGCTGCCAGAGCCAGAACTCTACGTATTGGATTCCCTTCGCGACGAGCACGCCAACGCCCAAGATGGTCTCCTTACGACCTTGCGCGGTATCTGGAGTATCGTTCTGGGGGTTCCGGCGGCTGCTATCAAGGACGGCGACGATTTCTTCCGCCTTGGTGGCCATAGCATCTCCTGCATCCTGCTCATCGCTCGTATCCGTCAGCACCTGCGTCGGAACATTGGTGTGGAAGAAATATTTCGCCTCCGGACCCTTGGCAGCTTGGCCGAGCACCTTGCGTGTAACTCCCAGATGGAGCTTACACCAGATCTGCGTTCGCGAGCGGACGAGGAACCCAGCGCCAGCTTTCCATTGGCGAACGGGATGCAACAGAGTCTGCTCTACCACGCGATGAAGAGCCAGAGCGGCGACGACGCGTATGTCGTGCAGTCGGTGTACCGATACCACACCAGCATCCGTCCGGACCTGATGGAGCTGGCTTGGCGCCATGCCCGGCGCATGTTTCCGAGTCTTCGGCTTCGCTTCAAACTAGGCGAGGAACCGATACAAATCGTCGAACCCGATGACGGCCCGCTGGACTGGTGCTACATCGACCTGTCCGAACACGCAAACCCCGACGACCAACAGGCGCGTATCGAGCTGTTGCTGGAAGAAGACCGCGCCGAGCGTTATCACCCGATCGAAGGCCGTTTGTTTCGCGTGTACTTGATAAAGCAGGGGGAGGACAGTTTCACTCTGGTCTTCAGCTGCCACCACACGGTTATCGATGGCTGGAGCCTCCCGGTTCTGCACGACGAGGTGCACCGCGTCTACCTTGAGCTAGCCCAGGGACGGACGGTCGAACCTGGGGAGGACCGGGCCTATCTTGCCGCGCAGCGCTACTGGCAGGCCCACCGCGACGATAACGTCGCCTACTGGACGAAACAAGTAGAGCGGATAGAAGAACGTGGTGATTACAACGGCCTACTTAACGCGCACAGCCGGTACCGAATATCACTGAGCACCTATGATCATGTCCGAGTGCGTAAGTCCAAGAGGCTGAGCCTCGAGGCCGATCTGACGACGGCGCTGGTCGGTGCATGCACGGCCAACGAAGTGACGCTGCATTCAGTGCTACAGTTTGTCTGGCACAAGACGCTGCATGCAATGGGCGGTGGTCGCTCGACCGTAGTGGGCACAGTTGTATCCGGAAGGGATATGCCGATCGACGGCATCGATACCTCGGTGGGTCTGTTTATCAATACCCTGCCGCTGGTGGTCGATCACAAAAGCCAGAGTGAGCAGAATGTCGCCGCGGCCATTTCCGGCATCCAGTTGGCGGTAAACACGATGAACGCCAAGAGCATAGTCGAGCTGGGTCGGCTGCGGAGCGGCACGATGAAGCGCGAGCTGTTTGACACGCTGCTCGTACTGGAGAATTACCCGCGACTGCTCGACGAAGCTGAGGAGCAACGCCATCGGGAACTGCTGCGCTTCGAGCGATCCTTCGATGCGGACCGGGTCGACCACCCGATGGCGGTCGTGGGCCGGGAGGAGGGTGACGAGCTGACCGTCACCCTTTGGTACGCCAGCGAAATTTTCGACGACACGGCTATCGACACACTACTTGAGATGGTTCGTGCTCTCTTGGTTCAGGTCGCCAGTGACATGTCTCAGCCGGTTTCCGGCCTGAAGTTCCTAACTCCGGCGATGCTAGGGCAGCTGGATGCCTGGAACCGCACTGAAGCGGACTTCCCCGACGATAAGACCTTGAGCGCTGTGTTTGAAGACAGCTCCGCGAACTGGCCTGAGAAGACTGCCGTTGTGTACAACGACAAGAGCCTGACCTACTGCGAGCTCAACAAGCGCGCAAACCAACTCGCTAACTATCTCCGAACACTTAAGCCCCTGCGCGCCGATCACCTGGTCGCACTGGTGATGAATAAAAGCGACCTCATGATAATTGCGATCATCGCGACTTGGAAGACGGGCGCCGCCTACGTGCCGATTGACCCAGAATACCCGGATGAGCGCATCGCCTTCATGCTGGAGGACACGGACGCGCGGATGGTGCTCGCGAACCGGGAACACGCCGACCGGCTGCGCACGCTAACCGGCGCAAATCGCGTCGTGGTGGCCGTTGAAGATCTCAAGCTAGACAACCAGCTTTGCGACAATCTGTTGACAGAGACGAAGAGCACGGACTTGGCCTACGCGATTTACACGTCCGGCACGACCGGTCGCCCGAAGGCGGTACTGGTCGAGCACCGCGGCGTCGTCAACCTTCATTCCTCGCTGGCCAGACTGTTCCGACTGGACAAGAGGTACGGGGACGAAGCTCTGCTGACGTTCTCCAACTATGTATTCGACCACTTCGTCGAGGTGATTACCGACGCCTTACTGAATGGCCAAAAGCTGGTCGTCTTGGATGACCAGATGCGCACCGACGAGCGCCGTCTGATCCAATACATGAATGACAACGAGGTGACTTACCTCTCCGGGACTCCGTCGGTGCTATCGCTTTACGACTTCTCAGCGGCGAAGTCGTTGCGCCGCATAGACGCCATTGGTGAGGATTTCACCGAGCCAGTGTTCGCAAAGATCCGCGAGACCTTCCCAAAGGGAGTCATTGTCAACGGTTACGGCCCGACCGAAATCTCGATTACCAGCCACAAACGTCTCTATGGGGCCGAGGAGCCGCGGCTCGACAAGAGCATCGGCTTCCCAATCGCGAACACAATTTGTTATGTGCTAAACAGCGCGATGAAGCGCATCCCGGTAGGTGGCATCGGAGAGCTCTATATCGGGGGCGCCGGCGTGGCGCGGGGCTATCTCAATCGCCCGGACCTGACAGCTGATAGGTTCGTCTGCAATCCCTTCCGGACCGCGGAAGAAATGCGCCAGGGGCGCAACGGGCGACTATACAACACCGGAGACCTCGTGCGCTGGCTGCCCAATGGAGAGCTTGAATTCTTAGGTCGCACCGATCAGCAAGTGAAGATCCGCGGCATGCGCGTGGAGCTCGGGGAGATCGAATCGGTCTTGACCTCTTATCCTGGAGTGGCGCGAGCACTGGTGATTGCGCGGGATCACCGGTTCACCTCAGGATCAGTAGCATTGCAGAAATATCTCGTCGGCTTTTACATCGGCAAAGAGGATCTCGACGAACTCGACATTAAGCGCTGGATGCGCGGGAAGCTGTCCGAAGCTTTGGTCCCTGCCCGGATCATTCGAATCTCGAGCATCCCCGTGACGCCGAGCGGCAAGTTAGACGCCAGGAAGCTCCCCGAGATCGAGTTCGCCCCGGAGGGCTTTTTTCCCTTCGAAGTTCCAGTCACCGATGCCGAAATCAGGATGTCTGGGGTCTGGTCGCATGTGCTCGGGATTGCCCCGGAGCTGATCGGGACTAACGACGACTTCTTCGCACTCGGAGGTGACAGCATTCGCGCTATGGCCTTGGCCCAGGCGATCACGTCCATCTTTGATGTCGACGTAGGTCTTGCGACGATCTTTCGAGACACCACGATTGCGGCGCAAGTGCGACGCATCCAGGCAACGGTCATGCTTCGGGGCGGCGCGCGAGCGGAGGCGCCAACGACTGCGGTCGGAGGGCGCGTCGAGGACCCACCGATTTCCTTCGCCCAGGAGCGCCTGCTTTTCATCGACGAGTTTGAAGGTGGAACTTCTGCCTACAATGTCCCATTCAGCCTCTGTCTGACCGGTGTTTCTCCAAGAGCAGCAGTCAAAGCGCTACAAGCGTTGGTCCGACGCCACGCCGCGCTGCGCACTCTAGTCCGCATCAAGGATGACGCTTTGTGCCGCCAGTACATCCTCAGCGAAGATGAATCCTTGAACCGGTTCAACGTTGAAACGGTGGCTCTTGAGTCTAAGCCTGAACTCGATCTTTTTCTGCGCAGCAGCGGGGCGCACGTTTTCCGTTTGAGCGAGGAGCTCCCCTTTCGGGCCGCCGTCGTCTCTGTGGCAACTCTGCCAGACAAACTCTTCCTGAGTCTCGTATTCCACCACACTTGCTTCGACGGCTGGTCTTGGGGCATCTTCCGACGCGAGCTCGCCGCGCTTCTCGCCGGCACGTCTGAGACACAACTACCCCCCATCCGGACGACATATGCCGATTTTTCTATCTGGCAGCGCCGGTACCTATCCGGCCACCGAGCGTCGAAGCTGGCCGAATACTGGACGCAAACCTTAGCCGAATTCGAGTCGGTTCGACTCCCGTTGGATTTTCCACGCCCACCTCGCTTCGACTATCAGGGCCGCGAAGTCCCGTTCGAGCTTGATTTAGAGACGACCAACGGGCTGCGGGCCGTTGCCCGATCCGTTCGGGTGAGTCTCTACAGCGTTTTGCTCTCTGCCTGGTGCCTGATGCTGCGTGTCTACACCAGCCAGCAAGATCTGGTCGTCGGCACCCCTTCGGCCAATCGCGACCGCCCAGAGTTCACGGACGTCGTGGGTTTAGTAGCGAACCTGCTGGCGGTTCGCGTACGAATTGGCCAAACGGCACGGTTTGTTGACTATCTTCGTGATGTCGGCGCCTCCGTGATCGCGGCTCAGATACACGGGGATCTGCCTTTTGAACAACTGATCAGAGAGCTGGACGTCGAAACAGATTTCAGCCGACACCCAATTGTGCAGGTTAACTTCACCCTGCTTCCGTGGACTGGATCGGTCGAAGGTAATGGAGCGCTATATGAATATGCGGCGGACAATAGGGAAGGTACGAGTGTCAAGTTCGACCTGTCGACTATGCTCCAAGAGGTCCCCGAAGGTCTCACCGGGACTGTGACGTATGCTGCGTCGCTGTTCACGCGCTCGACGGTGAAAGGGTTCATTAAGACCTTTCAGCACATCCTGAAGCAGATAGCGCTCGTCAGTGACGGTGCTGATTCCATCCGGGTATGCGACTTCTCGTGGACGGAGAATCTTGATTTTCCACCATCCATATCGCTTCCAAGCGCCGGTGTGGTGCCTCCACCTTCGATGCACGCCCTGTTTGATCGGGCTGCGCAGGAGAAGCCAGAAGACGTGGCGGTAGTATGCGGTGACACCCGTCTGACATTTCGCGAGCTTAACGAGCGTGCCAATCAATTAGCCAGTAATCTGCGCGCGACGACCCAGCTTCAGCCGCGTGATCTGATCGCGCTCGTCTTGGACAAGAATGAACTGACGATCGTTGCGATACTCGCAGTTTGGAAGGCTGGAGCTGGGTACGTGCCGATCGATCCGGGTTATCCCGACGATCGTATCGCTTTCATGCTGGAGGACACGAAGACCCGCCTCGTGCTGACAAACAGGTTGCACAGTGAACGGTTGCGGAGGACCCTCGTCGATGGCGAAGCACAGGTGCTGGAAGTCGATACGTTCCCTTTCCAGGGCCGCGCTTCCAAGAACTGCGACGTTTCGCCGACAGAAACGGACCTGGCTTATGCCATTTACACCTCGGGTACTGCTGGCCGCCCTAAAGCGGTGCTCGTCACCCATCGCAATGCCGTAAGTTTCTTTGAGAGCTTGCGCGGACGGTACTTTAAGACGGAAGACGATACGCGGCGCAGTGTCCTGTTCCTGTCGAACTACGTCTTTGACTTCTCCATTGAACAGATCGCGCTGTCTATCCTGAGCGGCAATAAGCTAGTCATTCCTCCGCCGACGCCAGGGCCTGAATTCTACGACTGCGTCCAGAGCGAAAAGCTGACATACCTAAGCGGCACCCCGACTCAGATCGTGCAGCTTGACTTATCCCGCCTCCGGAACTTGCAGGCTGTGCTCGTCGCCGGCGAGCCTTTCTTGCGGTACCACTTAGACCAGATTCGTCGCCACTATTCTGGGCCAGTATACAACGCGTATGGGACGACGGAGACGACGGTCTACAATACTCTAAGGTGCTTCGAGCCCGGTGAAGATTACCGTAACGATGTCGGCCAGCCGCTTCCGAACACACGACTATATGTACTCGATGACACCTTGAAACCACTTCCGCCAGGGGCGTGCGGCGAGCTGTATATAGCTGGAGAGTGCGTGAGCAATGGCTATCTGAACCAACCAGACCTTACTTTCGCGCGTTTTCTACCCAACCACCTGAAAACTGAGGCCAACAGACGCGAGGGCCGATTCGATCTTTTGTACAAGACTGGTGACCTTGTCCGGCGCAGCCTGGATGGGGAATTGCGTTTCTTAGGACGGAACGACAAGCAGGTTAAGATTCGAGGTTTGAGGATCGAGCCAGGCGAAGTAGAATCTGCGATCGCGTCCTACCCCGGAGTTCGTGAGTGCGCCGTGATAGTGTGCGACGACCCACCCGCGCTTGGAGACGACAAGCGACTCATCGCGTACTACGTGCCTGAAAGTGGAGGATCGGTTGACGACGCCGAGATGCGAGCGGCGCTTCACGCCAAGCTCCCAGCGAGTATGGTACCAGCGCTCCTGATGCGCATGGACGGCCCCCTCCCACTTACAGTCAACGGTAAGTTAGATACGGAAGCGCTGCCGAAGGCGGCCTTTTCGGTTAGGCAGTCGCAGTACGCGGCTCCGCGCAACCGACTAGAAGCGCGACTATGCCGGCTGTGGAGAGAACAACTGCCGGTCGATGCGTTCGGCATCGACGATGACTTTTTCCGCTGCGGCGGTGACAGCATTAGTGCTCTACGGCTGGCGAGCCGGACCCAGCATGAAACGGGGTTCACTGTTAGCGTTAAGCACATCTTCGACTTTCCCAGCATTCGCGCTTTCGTCGAAAACGTGCTTTCGCGCCAGGCCTCCGATAAAATGCCGCACACGGCACCAACGCGCCAAGAACGAAAGCTGCTCGGGGGCGAGTTCCCGACCCTAGCCATCCAGCGCTGGTTTTTTGCCAAGTCGCTAACCCATCGTGCCCGCTGGAATCAGAACTTCGCGATCCGGACTCCACCACTTGATCCGGTGCGGTTGCGCGGCGCACTAGCCAAACTCGTCGATCATCACGATGCGTTCTGGTTGCGCTACCGCGAGAATGCGAGCGGTCCGGTGCAATTCTACGCGAATGAGATTCCGGCCGTCATCCTGCACACGTTGGACGTGCGCGATCTCCCCGAACTCGAGATCCAGCGGCAGCTCGAAGCTTGGCAAAGCGGGTTTGACCTCGAATCCGGTCCGACCCACTGCGTCGCCTATCTCGATGGCTTCGAGGATGGGAGCGCGCGTATCTGGTTCGCCATGCATCACCTGATCGTAGATGTCGTTAGCTGGCGAATCATCACCCAGGATCTTGAGATTCTCTACCATGGCGGAACTCTAGGCGAACGAAGTGCCACCTTCCGAAAGTGGGTACAGGCCGTTCAGGACTACAAGATGGATGAAGATGAGCGGCGCCTGTGGGATCAGATCGCGCAAGACGTGCTTGCCGAATGCTCTGAAAATGCCTTGCCGGCCAAGCCGCAAGCAACGCCGTGCCGGAAGCGATTCTCCTTGACGGCGGCAGAAACTCAATTCCTTCTGACGGAAAGCACTTGGGCTTACGACACCGAAGTCAGCGAACTGATGCTGGCGGCAGTAGGCTACGCCTTGCAATCACTTACCGGACGCGCACTCAATCACGTCACCGTCGAGGGTCACGGACGCGAACTCTTCGAGGGGGCACCCGAGGTCCAAGACACGGTGGGCTGGTTTACGACCATGCACCCGGTCCCTCTGGAAGTTGGTCCCGACCTTGAACGCAGCGTCTTGCTGACGAAGGCGAACCGCCGGCGTCCGCCGCACCACGGCCTTGGCTACGGCGCTCTGCGAGGGACTTACGGCAGTAACAGTACACCACTGCCGCCTGTCTCCTTTAATTACCTCGGCCAGTTGGATTCCAACGACAAACCATTCGCAATGACGTCGTTCGCTTGGCGGCTTGACGGCACTAACTGGGGCGCAAGCGCGGGAATCAGTGGCGAGTCAGCCAGTGACTCAACCATTGACATCACGATGAGCTGCGCCGGCCGCGAGCTATCGACGGTGGTCGACAGCAAGTTGGATGAAGCGGCCGCACAGCGCTTCTCGGCAGAACTGGAAGCGTCGCTACGTAAGTTGATCGCACACACCGCGGCTGTCAATCGCAACGGTGGTGGCCGATGTGCTAGCGGTGCCGTCGGACCCAAGCCGGACAATGTCTTCGTGCCCTATATTCTCCTCAACGAGGATGCCCCTGGCCGCACTCTTTTCTTGCTGCCCCCCGGGGAAGGCGGGGCTGAGAGCTATTTGAACAACATCACCCGGCACCTGCCCGGCCACCGGCTTGTGATTTTCAACAACTTGCACCTTCACACACCGGGCGAGTCGTTCGAAGCGCTCGCTCAGTACTACGTCGAGCATGTCTTGAGGCTTCAAGCGAATGGCCCCTACAACTTCCTTGGCTGGAGTTTCGGCGGGGTGCTCTCCTTAGAGATGTCGAACCAGCTGGCTCGCGCTGGCTGCACGATCGACAACCTTCTATTGATCGATTCGTACTTTAACGTCCCTAGGGCGGTAGCGGAGATCGGCCTGGCCTCAGCCGAATATCTTCTCGATCCCATCAACTACCGCTATAGACCCAGGCGCACCGATCTCGATCGGCTGTGCGAGTATAGCCAAGACATCGTGCTCTTCAAGGCGAGTGAGGCGAACGACGTCGTCACGAGTGAGAACCAGCGCCGCCTGTTTGAGTACTACCGAGGGACGCGCTGCAACAACCTGGATACGCTCCTGTTCGACAAACAAATTGATGTCGAAGTGCTGCCCGGTCAGACTCACCATTCTTGGGTGCGCAACCAGGCAGTGATTGAAGCGATGGCGCTACGAATCGCAGAACTGCTGGAGACACATTGAAGGAGTGTGTTGGAGGGAATATGAACAAGATAGCGGACATTCCAGCGATTGATATTTCGCCCTTGTTCGGTGAGGACAGAGAAGCAAAGCGGCGGGTTGCACTAGAGATTAATACAGCATGCCGGGGTTTGGGGTTTTTCTACGCAGCGGGCCATAAGATCGACGTTCGACAGCTGCAGCAGGAAGTGAACGCGTTTCACTCGACGATGACGGACGAGGAGAAATTCAGGATCGCGATCCATGCCTACAACAAGGCCAATCCGCACGTCCGCAACGGCTACTATATGGCTATCCGAGGAAAGAAGGCGGTCGAGTCTTTCTGCTACCTAAACCCCTCGTTCACCGATGAGCATTCGATGATTCGCGCTGGGGCGCCGCTGCACGAGGTTAATTGGTGGCCGGACGAGTCGTCCCATCCTAACTTCCGCGCTTATTGCGAGCAGTACTATAAGGACGTCCTCGAGCTGTCGCGGGTACTTCTTCGCGGGTTCGCGCTTAGCCTCGGCAAGAATGAGGATTACTTCGACCGCGATGTGCTCTTAGACGACACGCTGTCGGCGGTCTCGCTGATCCGATATCCTTATCTAGAGGACTACCCACCTCAAAAGCTGGCACCGGACGGCACGAAGCTGGGCTTCGACGATCACATTGACGCCTCGATCATCACGGCGCTATTTCAGACGCCGGTACCAAACCTACAGGTGGTGACGCCGGATGGCTGGCTGGATTTGCCCGTATCGGCCGACAACTTCCTGATTAACTGCGGGAGTTACATGGCACACCTGACCAACAACTACTACCCATCCCCGGTGCACCGTGTGAAATGGGTCAACGCAGAGCGGCTGTCACTGCCATTCTTCGTCCACGCTGGCTACAACACCGTCTTGGAGCCGTTCCATCCGGACAGCAAACTAGGGGGCAGTGGGAACCAATCGATCGCTTACGGCGAGTTCCTGCAGCACGCCCTAAAGGCACTCATCGAAAAGAATGGCCAGACCTGAATGTTCATGCCGGCGAAATGATTTTGCCATACCCCACGCGACCGACCAGCGTGTGCCAGGTGCCACGACCGTTCGATAGGGAATGTTATCAGGACCAGCTGAGCACCTGAACTACAGGGCGGGCCAGCGGCGTTGATCATTTCCTACCGGAAAGATTCAGCTGCGGTTCAACGTATATTCGACGTATATGGGAGTGTGCTGCTCCCCAATCAAGATTTTGTTCATCGAGGTGACGGAGGAGCTGTAGCTGCTCCGACGCCTTTCCGCAATTTAGAGATCAAAGCCGAGCGCCCGCCTGGCCGTTCGGAGAAAGTAAGGAGCCGGTGAGAATGACTCGCATAGGGGTTTCAGCGATCAGCTTAGCCGAACTAAGGCAAGGTCTCCATCAGGAAGAACTCCGCAAGTGCGCCACCGAGATGGGCTTGTTTTACCTCACGGAGTACGGCATGTCGGAGGAGGACCATCGACCGGCCCGGGAGGCGGCGATGGATGTCTTTGAGCGCAGCACCCCAGAGGGGAAGCAGGCCGTGATCACGAAGATCGGGAATATCCGTCGCGGATTCTCGGAGCTGGAGGCCGAGAGTACGGCTCTTGTGACCAACATCGGAGAGTATTCGGACTATTCCATGTGCTTTTCGATGGGTATATCGCACAATCTGTTTCCTTCGCCGCGGTTCGAGGAGATCTGGACGGACTACTTCAATTGCCTTTATCGCCTCGCGCAGGAAACCGCGCGTTTGGTCCTGAAGTCGACCGGCACGTACGACTGCGGGAACATGGAAGCGCTGCTGGACAGCGACCCGGTGCTGCGGCTCCGGTATTTTCCTGAGGTACCGAAGCACCGCATCGCTGAGCTGGTGCCGTTACGGATGGCGCCACATTACGATTTGTCTATCGTAACTCTTATCCACCAAACTCCCTGCGCCAACGGCTTCGTTAGCCTACAGGCCAAGATCGCCGGCGAGATGGTGGACTTGCCGGTGGTGCCTGACGCTGTGTTGGTTCTGTGCGGTGCTGTCGCGACCCTCGTCACCCAGGGTGCGGTGCTCGCCCCCAGGCACCATGTCGCCGCGCCGCCCGCGAATATGAGGGTAGGGAGCGGCCGCACCTCGAGTGTTTTCTTTCTACGCCCCCGTCCGACTTTCACATTTTCGGTTGCCAAAGCCCGAGAGTACGGCCTCGATGTCAGTCTAGCCGCTGACACAGCGACGTTTGGGGAGTGGATTGGAACTAATTACACCGCGTTGCACACTCACCCTACATCACGGACGCCTTAAACAAGCACCATTAACGACTACTGCAATCGAAGCCGACGGCACCGTCGAACGGAGCAAAATCGAGCAATGCACGACGACTCTAGCAAAAACTTCCTTGATTTGAACAGGTTCCGGGGCGTTGGAGAAGACCCGGTCTACCACCTCTTGTGCCAACAAAGGAGCGAACCCGTCGAGCGCATCGCTTTGGCCAGCCGAACTGGTCGGCGCGACGCAGAGCGTGCCGGTCTCGGTCGGAGAGTCGGACACAATTGCGCATCTTCGATCGAGTAACGTGGCAACAATGTTCTGTGGGAGTTCTTCACCGCCTCCTTTTGCGGCGGACAGCGACATCAACACCTCGCTCAAGACATCACGGCCCTCGTGTGGATCGGCAGTTCTTCGATGTACGCGCCTACGGCGGTCGCATATGGCCGGGCTTGGATGAGTACTTTAAGGTTGTTTCTACGATAGATACCGCGGTGATCCGTCGCTTCTGAAGATACCTCCGGTACAACAGGCTGAATTAGTCTGACTGTCATAGATCCTCTCCTGGTCCAAGCACCTCAATAAACTGTTGCGGCGCGTTGTAAAAAACTCCTGATCGATGACAGCACCCAGGTTACAGTTTTTTGGGCTTCGCAGGGCCATCCAGAAGAGATCGCGTCTGATCGAAGACGATTCGAAGCGGAGACAATTGCACATGGGGCGCTCTCCTGTACGAGCTAAGATCGCAATCTATTATTTTCTTACGGAAGGTCAATTGCATGTTTGGGCCACTGCCTATATCGGCGCTACATCGTTGGGAGATACGATTGGTTGCTCGGGCACTTCTGACAAGGTAACAAGAAAGATTGTGCGCGGATACATTGTCAATAGTAGTAGAGCCGTAGACCGGTTGGACCTGAGAGTCCGCCAAGAGGGGAAGAGGATTCTCGATCAAGGCTTGGGCCGAGTAAGAGAACCTAGCTCCGCCCAGCGCACGTCCGGGCACCAAACGCGCGCGGGATCGGTGTACGTGTCGGGAGCGACACTTGCTGTCAAAGTTCACGGTGTGATTACCCGAGTCGTCGGATCGTTCGCCCGTTCTTTCCATTCACGCTTGAGACTCTTCCGGCGGGTTAGTTCTTCCGGCAACGGTGTGAATGCTTGTGCCTCGACGGCTACTATGCGGAGAAACCCTCCTAGAGTTCATGCACGACTAGCGGGACGCGGCTATGAAAAAACTCGGATGTTAAAAGCTAGTATCGCCCGGTTCCGGAGCCGAGAAATAACGAAGCGAAATGATTAGAAGTTGCAGGCGGGTCACCAAACCATAGCTTGACGCAACTCGTGTAGGCCACCAACGGCGAAGCTTTCCGCAGCCACTACGAGTGGACGATAGCCCTCACATCGCGCACCACGCGGCATAAGAAGGGCTTGGTGCCGCAATGGTGGGCGTTTGTATTCCGGACTTGGTAAGCTGCGGAGGATGGTTTCGATAGTCCTCCAGGAACCGAGAGGAAATCCTGTCAATGTACCGAGTCACAAAATACAACAGGGGGCTGCGCCTGATGATGGAGGCGATCACGGAAGCGCAATCGGGCGCCAGCGGGCCATACGATTCTGCCGCGATGGACTCCGAGCTCGCTAAAATTGCGGAGTGGCGCGGACGCCCCGCCTTCTATCCGTATCTGGGCTCAGGAGTTGGCCGCGGCGCGCGCACGATGCTCGCGAATGGGCGATGGGTCCTCGATCTCTCGCTTGGAGTCGGTGTTCATTTTTTTGGGCACGGAAATCTCGACCTAATCGAAACCGCGATTCGCGCAGCATCAGCGGATCTCGTTATGCAAGGTAACTTACTGTTCAATCGGGAATATCATTCGCTGATGAAGACGCTGCTCCAGCATGCACCGACCGGATTCGACCGATGCTGGCTGTCACTCTCGGGAGCAGACGCGAACGAAAATGCGATGAAGATCGTCCGGCAGTGGCGGGATGGGCGCAGTGGAGTTATCGCGTTTAGAGGATGTTTTCACGGACGCACCAGCGCGATGGCGGAAATTACCGATCGTCCGGACTATCGCGTCGGCCAGCCCTCGACGATCCCGGTTTACTACCTGTCGTTTTACGATAGAGAAGATCCCGGGTCGCCTCAGAAATCGCTCGACCAACTCCGCGAGACGATCAGAGATAACCGCGATCGCGTCGCCGCATTTGTCGTGGAGCTGATCCAGGGGGAGGCGGGATTCGTGACAGCACCTCGCGAGTTTTTCGTTCCTTTATTCGAGGAATGCAAGCGAGCGGGAATAGTGATCTGGATCGATGAGGTTCAGACCTTTGCGCGCGCCGGCGAGCTGTTCAGAACCGAGATGCTTGCGCTCACCGACTATGCGGATGTCATAACGATCGGAAAGATTTTGCAGGGGAGCGCGATCCTTTATCGCAAAGCGCTTGAACCTGACACTGGCCTAATTTCCGGAACGTTTTCTGGTGCGACGGTCGCAATGGCAGTCGGCAAGCGAATCATCGAGAAGCTCTCCTCCGAGAAATATTTCGGAATCGACGGGCGGGAAAAGGAACTCGAAGGACTCACGCGGCAACACTTGGATCGCCTTGCACGCATATCAAACGGAACGATCTCGCACGTCGATGGCAGCGGCGCGATGATCGCGTTTCGAATTGGCGACGGGTCGCTTGCCACTACGCGCGGATATATCCAGCGCTGCTTCCGCGAAGGACTCGCGCTCTATTATGGCGGTCACGAGCCGGCGTGTGTGCGGCTGTTCTTGCCCGCAGGGTGTATTACAGATGATGAACTGTCCGAAGCATTCAAAATTCTCGAATCCTGCTTGGTATTTGACTAGCCACTCTTTTTTCTCAGCGGCCGACGAAGACGTTCGAGTGCAATGTGCGATCAAGGTGCTCGCAATTCCTACGCGTTCGGACAGAGCTGGGTGATCCGCACCGCGAAAGTGAGCCGACCAATAGTAGAAAGTCGTTGCTGGTGCGGGCGGGTGGTGCCGGCATTTCCAACATCCAATTCCACTGTCAACAGGCAATCGACAACCTTTATCAAAATCGCTGGGTCGGTGGCCTATCAGAGCGCCGGTGTGCGACAGCTTTTTCAGCCCAGTCCACTGCCGGTCAGGGGGCCGGAATGCAGCCTCGGAGTCGCAGGCCGGAGCGCCATGCACTGCGCGAGCAGGTAGCAAAAGGAGACGTATCTACTTCGCGTTGACTTTGCGTTAACGACCGCGATGTGCTATGAAAAGTGCCGATACAGAAGCGTGTTCACGCCAGCTAACAGGTTGTTACAACCAAGGAGTCTACTAAATATGGCCACCCGAAAAACAGATTTGCTAACGGAGGAGCTCGAGTCGGTAGTAGGCATGTCTCTTGAAAGATTACTGACCGTATATAAAAGGGCTGTTGAGAACGACTGGCGAACGGTTCAGGCGACGACGCAACAAGCATTTGGTCACTTCGCGGCTAACCGTAACACCGAGGCGGCACGTTCGGTGCATCTCGCCCGGGCGATCCTTAAGAATGAGAATGGTGGACATCTTCATTTGGCCGGCCTTACTGAAGAGTGAGGTCAAACAAGGCGTCCCGAAGGGCTGACAGTTAGAAAGGCAGCACTTCAGGACATCCTGCGGAAAACGGGACCGGCTCGCGCCGGAACCTTTGGGTTTGCGCGCCGTATGGAATGAGCGTGCAAGGAAAAGCTCAAGGCGTACTTAATCAGCGCTTCCCAGCGGCTGTAGGTATGGGGTGTCCCTGACGAAGCTCTTCGACGGAAAGTCGAACGCGCGGAACCCATTGAGCGAGAGTCCTCAGTCTTTAGGCAGGAGGAGCGAGTACGGCTGCGGTTGAACGGTACCGGGCGTCGGGCACGATCATAGTGGAGCGCGAATCGTCTTCGGGCCAGGGGCGCGAGACGGGGGCGGAGAATCTCGCCTCTATCGGATCGGAGAGGACGACGGCTGCCCCACCCTTTTGCGCACACAGTGTGACTACCCGAAGGAGTTATCCGTGGACACTGACGCACTCGACAAGGCGCAGCGCGACTCGATTGATGCATTGCACCTCTTTCACGACACGCTCCTTCCGGCGACCCTTAGGAACGCGCTTGAGACGAGTTTTTTTAGTGAACGCTGGGCCGGTTGTGAGTTAGATGGCATTGACCGAACCCGGCTCCATAAGTTGCCGACGATCGGGAAGGAGGAAATCCGCGCGGCGGGCGAAGCAGCCCAAAATCGCGCGGGTGTTGTTTGCAATGATGTCTTGACCAGCGGCACAATGGGGAATCCATTAGTGACTGTACGGAGCGATCGCGAGCAAAGGTTCATCAAAAGCTTCTTTAGCGAGCAGCTCCGCGAGCGTCCCGTCCTCCGCTATCTGCGGGGGTTGGAATTCACCAATCCTTATCACGGACACCTTATTCGCATCCCAGGCCCGATCCACTATCACTCCGTCAGCGTCTATGACGCCGGGAGCTTCGACTACGGACGCAGGACGCTGTTGAGGTCTCACAATGATGCGAATGTCGAAGAATACTGTTCAGTGTTGGCTGGGCTAGAGCGATGTCTGCGAGCCTTCACCCTCGACACCATATCACAATACCCAAACGGGTTTCCCAAAACGACACTCTGTCTGATCGTCTCGTATTCGCAATACCTGACGGAAAACTGGCGCAGGAGGCTTGAAGATACGTGGGGCGCACCGGTTGTCGATCGATTTGGAATTAGCGAAATTTTTGGTGGTGCCAGTCAGTGTTTGAACTGCGGCTGGTATCACTTTGAGCCGTTCGTCATACCAGAAGTTATTGGTCAAAACAGCAGCGAGGTTCTCTTGGAGGGATCGGGGCTTCTAGCCTTGACAGCCCTCTTTCCCTTCCAGCAAGCACAGCCCCTCGTTAGATACCTGACCGGGGACCTCGTTGATGTGACTCACGAATTGTCGTGTCGACCAGGGACGACGTCTATAAGGCCGCTGGGGCGCGCGCGTTTCGGGGTTCCCGATACTTACACTGACCGATGGCTTATCACGCCGGCCTCTGTTCTGGAGGCTGTAGATGACATTCCCGAAATAAAACGTACTCGGCGGTTCGGTGACGTCGACCAAGTCGCTGACCCATTCGCGATCGGACATCCTAAGTACCGGACTCATTGGTGCAACGGAGAGTCGGGAGTGGAAGTGAAGATTGAGCTGGCTCTATCAAGTGGCGTAAGTGAAACTCGTCGCACGGAGATCTTCACGAATGTTCTTCGTGAAGTCTCCCGACGCAATGCTCTATTGCGTGTTGCATTACAAGAGCGAACCGTTTCGGTTACCGTTAGTTCGTGTGACGATGTTAATCCCGATCTAATCGCTCAGGCACACTCCGGCGGGGTTTGGAGCCAGGCATGAACCGGGCCGTTACTGTTAGCCTCAGCAGCCAACTGCAGTAAGCTATAGTCGTGCGTTCGCTTCTGCACCCATCACAGGTTTCTAGCCCATAGGGCTCCAATTATCGAGAAAGTCTGCGCAAAAGCAAACTCTGTCTCAGAGAAAGGAGCCGGTGAGAATGACTCGCATAGGGGTTTCAGCGATCAGCTTAGCCGAACTAAGG
>Ga0210393_10000380_pt1 | contig 40564 bp, 37 predicted proteins | sample IncBWC27OmetaG_FD_160068 | JGI IMG/M metagenome (GOLD analysis project Ga0210393, IMG submission 160068) | Forest soil microbial communities from Barre Woods Harvard Forest LTER site, Petersham, Massachusetts, United States - Inc-BW-C-27-O ...
CGGGCTTCGGATTTCAGTATTGGGTGAACGTTTTCGCCTACCCGCTGAACATCGCGGGGCGTCCCTTGAACAGTTGGCCGGCATTCATTCCAGTGACGTTCGAATTGACGATTCTCGGGGCCTCCACCTTCGCTGTTTTCGGCATGCTGGCCCTCAACAAGCTGCCGCAGCCGCATCATCCGGTATTTAACGTGGGACGTTTTTCACACGCCTCCAACGACCGTTTTTTTCTGTGCATTGAAGCGCGCGACCCGAAGTTTCATCTTGCGGAAAGCGCCAAGTTCCTCCAGGGGCTGCAAGCACAGCACGTCACCGAGGTGCAGGATGACTAGCCCCTCGCTCGTGCTGCGGAGTTCGCGCTTTTTGCTTGGCGCGTGTGTGGCAATATTTCTTTTCGTGGCAGCGGGTTGCGACGAGTTGCATCAGGACATGGGCAACCAGCCCAAGTACAAGGCGCTTGCGCCCTCGGAGTTTTTTGGCGATGGACGTTCCGAGCGTCCGCTTCTGGAAAACACGGTCGCTCGCGGTTCCATCATTAATGACGAACTCTCCGTCACGAAAGAATCGAACGTGTTCCCTGTTCCCGTCGACATGAAGCTTCTTGAGCGCGGCGAAGAACGCTACCGGATTTTCTGCACTCCGTGCCACGGATTGCAGGGTGACGGCAACGGCATGGTGGCCATGCGCGGCATGAAGCACCCGCCCAGCTACCACGACGATACCGTGCGCAAGCAACCCAACGGTTACTATTACGACGTGATCACCAACGGCTTCGGCGCGATGCTCGGCTATTCCGCGCAGATTCCGCCGCGCGACCGCTGGGCCATCGTCGCTTACGTGCGCGCGCTGCAGCTCAGCCGCCACGCAACCGTCAGCGAACTCCCCGCCGAGTTGCGGGAAAAATTGAATTCCGGAGGCACCGCGAAATGACCGCGCAGGACTACAAGGCGCCCGAAAGCGTTGGGCGCCTCCAGCAGCGCGCGCTCCTCGTCGGAGCCGTCGCGCTCGTTCTGGGCATCGTCGGTGCGGTCAAGACGCCGGACGTTTTCGTCCGCTCCTATTTGAACAGCTACCTGCTCATTCTCGGCTTGACGCTTGGCTCGCTTGGCCTCTTGATGCTGCAGCATCTCACCGGCGGCCACTGGGGCATCATGATTCGCCGCCCGCTCGAAGCCGCCACGCGCACGCTTCCGATGCTGGTTATCTTTTTCATCCCCATTGTGTGGGGCATGAAATCCCTGTACATGGAATGGCTCGATCCCGCCGAAGTGGCCAAAGAACCTCTATCGAAAATGCAGCAGACCTATTTGACGCATAGCGGATTCTTGGTTCGCGCCGTCATTTACTTCATCGTATGGCTGGGCCTAATGCTGATTTTCAATTCCTGGTCGCGCCAGCAGGACGTCAATCAAGGTGACCGCGCGCTGCGCCGCCGGCTGAAGATGCTCGCCGGACCCGGCATCATCCTCTACGTTTTTGCCATGAGCTTTGCGGCCATCGATTGGGTCATGTCCATCTCGCCGCACTGGGCTTCGACGATCTACGGATTCTTATTTGTTGCGGGGCAGCTCATCTCTTCCATGTCTTTGATGATCGCGATCCTGGTCTTGCTCGCCAAGACCGAGCCTTTCGCCAGCATTCTTCAAAAGCGCCATCTGCACGACCTAGGCAAACTGCTATTCGCCTTCATTATGCTCTGGGCCTATTTCGATTTCTCGCAGTTGCTGATCATCTGGTCCGGCAACCAGCCCGAAGAGATCACCTTTTACATGTCCCGTTTGCACAACAGCTGGGGCATCGTCGCCGTCATCGTACTGCTGTTCCATTTCTTTGTGCCCTTTTTCATCCTCCTCTCCAGCGATGTGAAGCGCAGTGCGAAGCTCCTCCCGAAAGTGGCCATGTGGATGATCTTCATGCGCCTCGTTGATCTCTTCTGGATGACCCGCCCGGAGTTCAGCAAGGACGGTGTGGCATTCAGCTGGCTGGATATCGCCCTGCCGATTGCCCTCGTAGGCATCTGGCTGGCCTACTTTGCTCTTAACCTGAAGCAGCAGCCGCTCCTGCCGCTCGGCGACCCGAAACTTGCGGAGGCCATCGCGAATCATGAGCACTGAGTTGCACAACACGGGTCCTTCGTCCGGAGAAGATCCGCGCAACGCGGATGTCTCTTTCGAGAAAGTCGATGTCCAGGTCGGCACGATCTACTGGTATCTCTTTTTCCTTGCTCTGGCTGCGGCTGCCTCGTTTGCATTGACGATTTACGTTTTGCGCTACACGTCGAACTTTGTCGGCCAGATGGACACGCCACCGCCACCATCGCGTGCCGTGCTTGGCGAGGACTACCATACATTGCCCCCAGAGCCCCGGATGCAAGGCCTCCCGGGTCATGAAAGCGACCCGCAGCAGGATATGCGGGACAAAGTAAAAGCCGACACTGAAGCCAACGAAAAACTGGACTGGGTAGACCGCGGCACCGGCATCGTTCAAATTCCCGTAAAAGACGCCATGAAGATCATCGCCGAAAAAGGTTTGTCCGGGGCGTCCGCGCCGCCGGCGGAGAAAAAGTAATTAGATGACACGACTTCACGCCATCGCCGGAATCGCTGCGCTGCTCTTCGCCGGCACGATCGCGCGCGCGCAGACGATTCCTAGTAGCGTGGGCCCGGCGGCGGCAACGATGCCCGCGGGCTTGAAAGACGTTGGCTTTGAGCCGCCCCTCAACGGCCAAATTCCGCTCGATATTCCTTTTACCGACGAAGCCGGCCGCGCCGTGCAACTCCGTGACTACTTCGGCCAAAAGCCTGTCGTCCTTGCCTTCGTTTATTACGGCTGCCCCATGCTCTGCGAGCAAGTCCAGCAGGGAGTCGTCGGCTCGCTTCGCATGCTCTCCTTCTCTCCCGGCCGCGACTATCAGGTTGTTTTCGTCAGCTTCGATCCCCGCGAGACCTCGGAAATGGCCGCCGAAAAGAAAAAAGTCGCCATGACGCATTTCCGCCGCCCCGAAACCGAATCCGGCTGGCATTTCCTCACCGGCCCCGCGGCATCCGTCGACGCCGCCACCAAAGCCGCGAATTTCCGTTTCAATTACGACGCGAAAAACAATCTCTTCGCCCACGCCAGCGGCGTGATGATCCTCACCCCCGGCGGCCGCATCTCACGCTACTTCTACGGCGTCGAATTTCCCGGCCGCGACATGCGTCTCGGTCTCGTCGATGCCTCCGCCGGGAAAATCGGCTCACCCATCGATCACGTTCTCTTGTTTTGTTATCACTACGACCCCAGCAGCGCCGCTTACAGCGCATCAATCCTGAAAATTATCCGCCTGGGCGGCGTCTTGACGATCCTCGCGATCGTTTCCGCCATTTTCATTTTCCGGCGCCGCGACGTTGCGGCCACGCCGGGCAAGTTTCAAGGAGCACACTAAGCCGTGCAGTCGCAATTGCCTTTGTATCCGGAGCAGGCCTCCAACTTCGCGCCCCACGTGGACGCGCTGATGATTTTCATCATCGCCGTGTGCCTCTTTTTTGCCGTCGCCGTCACCGCCGCCGTCGTCATCTTCTTTTTCAAGTACCAGCGCAAGCATCCCGACGAAGTCGGCGTCCCCATCCATGGAGACATGCGCCTGGAAACGGCGTGGATGGTCGTTCCTCTCGTCCTGGCCCTTGCTATGTTCGGCTGGGGCGCCGTGGTTTACGTGGACTTCCGCAACACACCACAAGAAACCCTCGATATTTATGTGATCGGCAAGCAGTGGATGTGGAAGTTGCAGCAGCCCAACGGCATGCGCGAAATTAACGAGCTGCATGTTCCCGTCGGCCGCAATATCCGCCTCATCATGGCCAGCGAAGACGTCATTCACGATTTCTTCGTTCCCGCGTTTCGCGTCAAGATGGACGTCGTTCCCGGCCACTACAACACCATGTGGTTCCGGCCCACGAAAGCCGGGCGCTATCACTTTTTCTGCGCGCAGTATTGCGGCACCAATCACGCCGTGATGGGTGGCTGGGTCACCGTCATGGAACCCTCGGATTACGCCGCGTGGCTCTCCGGCTCTTCCGGCGCCGATGCCAATCCCGTTGTAGCCGGCGAAAAATTATTTGCCGAAAAAGCCTGCATCACCTGCCATTTCAGCAACGGCACCGGCCGCGCCCCATCGCTCAACGGAGTTTACGGCGGCCAGGTCGGCCTTGCCGATGGCTCCACCGTTACCGCGGACGAATCCTATATCCGCGAATCGATTCTCGTTCCCAATGCCAAAATTGTGCGGGGCTATCAGCCCGTGATGCCCACGTTCCAGGGACAATTGACGGAAGAGCAGATCATGGCTCTCACCGCCTATATCAAGTCCCTGCAGTCGCAGCCGGTACCCGCGACGGGGGCGGGTGTACTGCCGGCGGCGGCGGGGAAGAAATAAGCCATGAGCACCACACAAACACTGCCGGCCACGCACCAAATGCCGCGCGAGCATTATTTGAACGCCACCTACGGGATTCGTTCGTGGCTTCTGACCACCGACCATAAGCGCATCGCCCTGCTTTATCTCGCTTCGGTCACTTTCTTTTTCTTCGTCGGCGGCATGTTCGCCACGATGATTCGCATCCACCTGCTCACGCCCAACGGCTATCTGGTTTCGCCCGAAACCTACAACAAGCTTTTCACCATGCACGGCGTGGCCATGATTTTCTTCTTCCTCATTCCTTCCATCCCCGCGGTGCTCGGCAATTTCCTCATCCCCCTGATGATCGGCGCCAAGGATTTGGCGTTTCCCAAAATCAATCTTCTGAGCTGGTACATCTACCTCGTCGGCGGCAGCTTCGTCCTCTATTCCTTCGCCACCGGCGGCCTGGACACTGGCTGGACCTTCTACACTCCGCTCAGCAGCGTCTACTCCAATTCCGCAGTCACTCCCGCCGTCATCGGCATCTTCATCAACGGTTTCTCTTCCATCCTCACCGGTCTCAATTTCATCGTCACCATCCACACCATGCGCGCACCCGGCATGACCTGGTTCCGCCTCCCGCTCTTCGTGTGGGCGCATTATGCCACCAGCATCATCTTCATCCTCGGCACGCCCGTCATCGCCATCACTCTGCTCCTCGCCGGCCTCGAGCGCATGTTTCACCTCGGTTTCTTCAATCCCGCCCTCGGTGGCGACCCCATTCTCTTTCAACACCTGTTCTGGTTCTATTCGCATCCCGCCGTTTACATCATGATTCTTCCGGCCATGGGCGTGATCAGCGAAATCATTCCCACCTTCGCACGCAAGCCCATTTTCGGCTACGCCTTCATCGCCGGCTCCAGTATCGCCATCGCCGTCATCGGCTTCTTCGTTTGGGCCCATCACATGTTCCTCACCGGAGAATCCACCTTCGCCGCGCTGGCCTTTTCCTTCCTCAGTTATCTGGTAGCCATTCCTTCCGCCGTCAAAGTCTTTAACTGGGCCTCCACCCTCTATAAAGGTTCGATTGCCTGGGACACGCCCATGCTTTACGCCATGGGCTTTATCGGCCTGTTCCTCATCGGCGGCCTTACGGGCCTTTTTCTCGCCTGCCTCGGCTTGGACATCCATCTCCACGACACCTACTTCGTCGTCGCCCACTTCCACTACATCATGGTTGGCGGCGCGGTCATGGGCTACGTCGGCGGTCTGCACTTCTGGTGGCCCAAAATTACCGGCAAGCTCTATCCCGAATTTCTCGCGCGTGTCGCGGCCGTCACGCTTTTTATCGGGTTCAACCTCACGTTCTTCCCGCAATTCATTCTTGGCTATCTCGGCATGCCGCGCCGTTATCACAATTACCCGCCTGAATTTCAGGTGCTCAACGTGATGTCCACTGCGGGCGCCTCCATTCTCGCGCTCGGCTATTTGCTGCCCATGGTCTATCTCATCTGGTCCATGCGCTACGGCCAGGTCGCCGGACCCAATCCTTGGCCCGCCACCGGTCTCGAATGGAAGACCGATTCGCCTCCGCTCACGGAAAATTTCCACGTAACTCCCGAAGTCACCTGGGAGCCTTACGATTTCAAGAACCGCCAAGACCTGGGTTTGGTCGCGGGCACCCGGCCCTTGGCCCCGGCTCACGGAGACGATTGATTTTCGGGTGTAGTTGGTAGCGGCGGGTAGCTAGCCCGTCTGAGAGACAGCAGGCAGCGCACGGCGAACCAGCCGAAAAGAGGAGCACCGCGTGCATCGCACCGGAGAGCTGTACGGACAATTCGAAACCCTCGAGCAGCAGAAGGATACCGCCTCGTTCGGGATGTGGGTCTTTCTGGCCCAGGAAGTCTTATTCTTCGGCGGCCTCTTCATGGCCTACACCGTCAACCGCCGCGCCTATCCCTGGGCGTTTGGCGCTGGCAGCAGCACTTTGGACCTCACGCTCGGCGGAGCCAACACCGTCGTCCTTATCTTAAGCAGTTTGACCATGGCCATGTCCGTTTGGGCCGCCCAGGTCGGCAAGAAGCGGCTCGTCACCTGGATGCTCATTGCCACGCTCGGTCTGGGCACCGTATTTCTCGGCGTAAAAGTGGTCGAGTACAAGCAGAAGTTTGACCATCACCTGATCCCCGGGCACGGCTTCGACATTCGTTACGTATCGCAGCACCCCGAGCTTGCGAAAAATCCCGAGGAAGCCGCGAAAGAAGCGGAAGAGCTCGATAAAGCGTTCGCCAAGGATCCTGATCTCAACGCGCATGCCCAGCTCTATTTCTCGCTCTATTTCGGCATGACCGGTTTGCACGCTTTGCACATGATCGTCGGCGCCGGCCTGCTTCTCTGGTTGATCGCGGAGTCCATCGGTGGCCGCTACACGCCAAAGTACAACACTCCGGTCGAAACCGTCGGCTTGTACTGGCACTTCGTCGACATTGTGTGGATTTATCTTTTCCCGTTGCTGTATTTGATCGACCGGCACAATTAGCCGGGATTTGGAGAGCCTCGCGTGTCCGAGCACATTGTTTCACCGAAAATCTATCTCGCTATCTTCGGCACCCTCATGTTGGGCACATTTCTCACCGTGGTCGCTGCCTACAGGGACCTCGGCCAGTGGAACATCGTCGTCGCTCTCGCCATCGCCACCTTCAAGGCCACCCTCGTCGTTCTCTATTTCATGCACGCCCGCTACAGCCCCAAGCGCACCCAACTCGTCGTCATCTGCGCCGTCTTCTGGCTCGCTATCATGCTCGCCCTCACCCTCAGCGACTACACTACGCGCCAGCACGAAGGCCGCATCATCACGCCCTCCGCCGCCCACTCTCTTTCTGTCTGATCAGCTTTTCTCCACTCCTTTTCACTAATTCCCATTCCAATTCCTCACGCCGCTCCGTTCCCCTCTTCTCTGCGAACTCTGTGCTCTCTGTGCCCTCTGTGTTAATTCCTGCTTTTTTTCTTCGACTCTCGAACGATTCAACTCTCTTCCGCACACACTTATCCCCTATTTGGCATTGCAGAATTATTATTTGCATTGGGAGTTAAACAAGGTGGGAACTAGGCCCGAAAGCCCAGCAAAATAAAAAAAGGGGGGAGTAGCGAGCCGGCCCAGCCCTCAATCCCCTAAAGGGATCCTCGGCTCGCCTCCCCCACTGCCTTTCTAGTTGCAAGCTGCGCGCCATACTTAACCTCTTTATTTTCATCACTCTGCCCGCCGCCTAATAAGTAAAAATGCACCACCCCCCGCGAAAATTTACCAACCCTCCTGGGGCACCTGTTCCTTTTTACACTCTGGGAATTTCTCTTCTCTTTCGCCTCTTGCGCCTCTTGCGGCGTCTAATTTCCAGACTCTCAAAACCTTGTCGCACAGCCGCCTGCAAGGTAGACTCTTCGCCTGCCTTTCCCGGGGAGGTACGCCATGCCACGCCACGTTCGTCGCAGATTGCTTCAGGCAGGCCGCGATTGGCTTCCGGAAAAGGTTTTGTTCGTCGAATTCAAGCAAAATAAAATCGCCAGACGCTCTCTCGGGCTTTGAATCCCCGAACTGCGTTGCACGGGCGATCGAGTTTTATTTTCTTATTTTTCTTTTTCGAGGTGTCTCAAATCTCGGCATGAGTGAAACTCACACCGGCGCGCTCCCCGCGGAAACCATCAGCGGCAGCTCGCTCTACAACGAGGACCTCGCTCCCGTCTCCCCTCAGCGCCGCACCTGGCGAACCTACAACTACGCCGCCCTCTGGATCTCCATGAGCGTCAACATTCCCACCTACATGCTGGCCAGCGGCATGATCGCCGGCGGCATGAACTGGAAGCAAGCCCTCTTCACCGTTTTTCTCGGCAACGTTCTCGTCCTCATCCCCATGCTGCTCAACGCCCACGCCGGCGCGCAGTACGGCATTCCGTTCCCTGTGTTCGCGCGTGCCTCCTTCGGCGTTCTCGGTGCCAACGTTCCCGCCATCTTGCGCGCGCTCGTCGCCTGCGGCTGGTTCGGCATTCAAACCTGGATCGGCGGCGAAGCCATCAACGCCATGCTCGTCGCCCTCCTGCCTTCTTGGCACAACTTTCACTACGGCCCCGCCGTCTGCTTCGGTTTTTTCTGGCTGCTCAACGTTCTCGTCATTCTCCGTGGCATCGAGACTATCCGTTTCCTCCAGGGAATCTCCGCGCCCTTCCTGCTCCTCATCGGTCTCGCCCTTCTTCTCTGGGCACGCTCCAAAGCTGGCGGCTTCGGCCCCATGCTTTCCACACCCTCCAAATTTCAATCCTTCCCGGACTTTTTTCGCTTCTTCATTCCCTCGCTCACCGGCGTAGTCGGCTTCTGGGCCACCGTCTCGCTGAATATCCCCGACTTTACTCGCTACGCCCGCAGCCAGCGCGATCAAGTCATCGGCCAAGCCCTCGGCCTCCCTGCCACCATGACGTTTTATTCTTTCATCGGTATCGCCGTCACTTCCGCCACGCTTATCATTTTCGGCCAGGCCCTTTGGGATCCCGTCTCCGTCCTCGCGCGTCTTGGCAATCCTTGGGCCGTCGTCCTCGCGATGATCGCTCTGCTTCTCGCCACGCTCAACGTCAACGTCGCCGCCAACGTTGTCTCGCCCGCCAACGATTTCTCCAATCTCTCCCCGCGCCGCATCAGTTTCCGCACCGGCGGCCTCATCACCTGCTTCATGGGCATCGTCATGCAGCCCTGGAAACTCATGGCCGATTTCGGCAGTTACATTTTCGGCTGGCTCGTCGGCTATTCCGGACTCCTCGGTCCTATCGCCGGAGTCCTCATTTGCGATTACTTCATCGTTCGCCACAAGTTTCTGCGCGTCGAGGATCTCTACCAGCGCGGTGGCCAATATGAATATTCGCGCGGCTGGAACTGGACCGCCGTCTTCGCCCTCGCCGCCGGAGCAGGCGTCGCCTTCATCGGCCTCGCTATTCCCGCGCTCCACATTTTGTACAACTACGCCTGGTTCGTCGGCTTCACGGTCAGCTTTCTCGTCTATTTCGCCCTAACGCCGAAACCCGCACCTGTAGAGCAAGCAGCCGACTAAGGAGAAAGAGAATGTCACTCATGCATTCCGCCGCCTCTAACTCTTTCTCTTCTCGCCACTCGTCACTCGCCACTCGCCACTTATTTCTCGGTTTTCAGCTGTTAGCTGTCGGCTGTCGACTTTCAATTAAACTCGAATAGAGCGAGGCTCTCCATGGACTTCGGCATCACCATCAAACCAGACAATTCTGTAGCCAGCCGCCGCGACCGCATGTGCGGCAGTCACTCCTGGTTGTCCGCTGAACACGGCGCTCTCGCATTCGCGGCCCGGTCGATCGCGGACTGGTGACTAACAACTGGAGCTGGTTTCAAAACCATTCTTAGGCCATTTATAATCAATGACTTGGACTGGTGAAGAGGAGATTTTGAAACAACTCTAAGAACTGAGAACCAAGAATTAGGAACTTGGAACTGGAAACTGGAAACTGAAAACGGCAAACCGGGGAGATCACCAATGGATTTCGGCATCACCATCAAACCAGACATCTCGATCGACCGCATCGTCAGTCTCTGTAAACAAGCCGAATCCGGTGGCTTCACCTATAGCTGGATGTTCGATTCCCACGTCATCTGGATGGAGCCCTTTCCCCTGATGACCCTCATCGCCGCCAACACCAAGAAAATGCACATCGGCACTTGCGTCACCAACCCCGCTGTCCGCGACGTCACTGTTTCCGCCAGCCTTTTCGCCACTTTGAATAAATTCTCCGGCGGCCGCATGGAGCTAGGCATCGGCCGTGGCGACAGCTCCCGCCGCGTGCTCGGCAAGAAACCCACCACCCTCGAAACACTCGCGGAATTTGTTCAAACCTTTCGCACCCTCAACACCGGCGGAACCGTCGATCTCGATGGCGTCCCCACGCACTTCCCTTGGACCAACGGCAAATCCCCACGCGTCTGGGTCGCCGGATATGGACCCAAAGCGCTCCGCACCGCCGGACGCATCGGCGACGGCGTCATCCTCCAATTTGCCGATCCCGATCTCATCGATTGGTGCCTGGGCTTCGTCCGGGAAGGCGCCAAGGAAGCCGGCCGCGACCCCGGTAAAATCGAAGTCATGGCCGCCGCTCCCGTCTGGGCTTCCGATGACCTCAAACTCGCTCGCGACCGCGTCCGCTGGTTTCCCGCTCTCGTCTCCAATCACGTCATGGATCTGATTTCCAAATACAAACCGGAGGAGCTCCCCGCATCGCTCACCTCCTTCGTCAAAGACAAAGGAAAATACGACTACCATCACCACTGCGAAGTGGGCAGCGACAACGCCGATTTCGTCAGCGATGAAGTCATCGACCGCTTCTGCCTCATCGGTCCCATCGCCGAGCACCGTAAAAAACTCGACCGCCTTCGTTCCGTCGGGGTCACCCAATTCAACATCTACCTCATGTGCGGCGAAGAAGAACAAACCCTGGACATCTATGCGCGCGACGTCTTGCCCGCTTACGTTGGATAGGCCGTTGCCAAATTGCTAATTCTATGATACCTTCTTCTACAGGTACACTTCCGGCCGCATTCTTGTATCCCGCCTGGCCCCTGTCTCTCTTCTCGGTCCGCCCCAAAATTGCCCAATTTCTGTCCAATGTAAGTCCTTTAGATGCAACACTTCCAAGCCCCCTCACAAGTGTTGCATCTAAACGACTTACGGAAACGCTAAGTCCTGTATCAGCAACACTTACAAAAAACGGGGGGGTGGGGGGTAGTCCAACAAAGCCAACGCCACTCAGCCCTCCGACTCTGAGGAGCGCGCATGCGTTTTGACACCGTAATCCGCAACGGCACCGTCGTCACCGCCACCGATACCTACCTCGCCGACCTCGGCATCAACGGCGAAAAAATATCCGCCCTCGGCGCCAGCCTCCCCATTGAAAACGCCACCCGCGTCCTCGACGCCACCGGCATGCTCGTCATCCCCGGTGGCATCGATGTCCACACCCACCTCGACATGCCCTTCGGCGGCACCACCAGCGCCGACGATTTTCAAACCGGCACCATCGCCGCGGCCTTCGGCGGCACCACCACGCTGATCGATTTCGCCATCCAGTACAAAGGACAAACCCTCCGCCACGCCTTCGACACCTGGATGCAAAAAGCCCACGACAAAGCAGTTACCGACTACGCCTTCCACTGCATCATCACCGACATTGGCTCCGCGCAGCTCGAAGAGATGGGCCAGCTCATCCGCGAAGGGGTCACCAGCTTCAAGCTCTTTATGGCCTATCCCGGCGTCTTCATGCTCGATGACGCCTCCATCTTCCGCGCCATGCGCCAAGCCGCAAAATACGACGGCCTCATCTGCATGCACGCGGAAAACGGCGGCGCCATCGACGTCATCGTCCAGCAGGCGCTCGCCGAAGGAAAACGCGCGCCCAAGTATCACGCGCTCACGCGCCCCACCACCGCCGAGGCCGAAGCCACCTCCCGCGCCATCGCTCTCGCGGAAATGGCCGGGGCCCCCGTCTACATCGTCCACATGTCCTGCAACGACGCCCTCGAAAAAGTCCGCGAAGCTCGCGACCGCGGCGTCCCCGTCTACGCCGAAACCTGCCCGCAATATCTGTACCTCTCGCTCGAGAATATGGATGCCCCCGGCTTCGAAGGCGCGAAATATGTTTTCACGCCGCCGCTCCGCGAAAAATGGCATCAGGAAAAACTCTGGCAGGGCCTCGCGAAAGACACGTTGCAGGTCGTTTCTACCGATCACTGTCCTTTCTGCATGAAAGAACAAAAAGAACTCGGCAAAGACGACTTCACCAAAATTCCCAACGGCGGTCCTGGCATCGAGCACCGCCTCAGCCTCATCTACACCGGTGGCGTCCACGGCAAACGCTTTTCGCCCAATCGCTTCGTCCAGCTAGTCGCTACCGCGCCCGCAAAACTCTTCGGCCTCTATCCGCGCAAGGGAACCATCGCCGTCGGCTCCGACGCCGACATTGTCATCTTCAATCCCGATCAAGAAGAAGTCATAAGTGCAAAAACTCACCACATGCGCGTCGACTATTCCATGTTCGAAGGCGTCCAAATTAAAGGCGCCCCGCGAACCGTCTTCTCGCGCGGGCGCGCCGTCATCGACGCCGGCCAATTCGTAGGCCGCCCCGGGGCCGGCCAGTTCCTTCGCCGCCACACCTACGCCGGCCTGTAGCGGATCGCGTCCCAATTGCTGCGGAAACGGCGAACATTGTTGGAGTAGACCATGGGCATGAACAGAGAATTTCCCGCTCACATTCTTGCGCAGCCTGTATGCTTGTTCCTGTGTGCGTTGTTGTGCACAGCGTCTCCGAGACATCCTCGCAATTCTCAACCGAGCAGTCGACAGAGCTACTCTAGCCTCTCGTTTGTCGAAGAGCCTGCGCTTCTGGACTCCGACGCTGCCGACGACAAGAGCACTGGCGAGAGCAATCTCGCCATTCCGTCTGGCACCATCCTGCCCGTGCGCTTGAACTCAACTATTTCCTCCGCCAAATCCACACCAGGTCAGGTGATCGCGGGAAGGATTATGCAAGACGTTCCTCTCTCGCCAGGCGTGAAGATTCGTGCAGGCAGTAAGGTTATAGGCCATATCATCGAGGTCACTTCCGCAAGCACGGGCGCGAACGCTCGCATCTCGCTGCAGTTCGACAAACTAGTCGCGTCACATCAAACTATCCCCATTACCACAAATTTGCGGGCGATCGCGGGTTTCATGCAAATCCTCGAAGCTCAAACACCCACAATTGGTCCTGGAGAAAGCGACGTCTTTCGCTGGTTGACGACGGTGCAAGTGGGCGGCGACGTTGTTTACGGTGAAGGCGGACCGGTCACATCCGAGAGGAACGCCGATCTAATTTTGGGAAGGAAGCTCAATGATGGTGTCCTTGGCCAAGTCAGGGCAAAGGAGGGCACGAAGTGTCGAGGCGCCATCGACGGCAACGACAGTCCACAGGCACTCTGGGTTTTCTCCACCGATGCCTGCGGAACCTATGGCCTCGAGCACATTAGCATTACACATGCAGGCCGGACCGACCCCACTGGAATAATCGTCTTGGCCTCCGACAGCGGCAACGTCAAAATTCCCGCCGGGACAGGCATGCTTTTGCGTGTCAACGCGAACCACACCCGCGTCGACTCTTCCAAGTTCGAAGACATCCATGTCGAGGGTGCGCCCCGCTCCGTCTTCTCCCGCGGCCGCGCCGTCATCGATGCCGGCCAATTGGCCGGGGGCCCCGGCGTCGGCCAATTCCTCCTCCGCGACACCTACGCGGGGATCTAGTGTTAATGGATCGACGACTGGTCCGTCGGAGTTTGTTGTCTCTGCCCACATTTCGCGATTGAGGCGCCACGGTGAATCACGGCGAGGCGCGATCTACTAGAATCGTAGTGCGGGCTATTTTAGTGTGCGGTTGGTGGAGAGGGCGCGAGCTTCGGGGCTTCGCGGCGTCCAGTCTTCGGGGGGAAAAGCCACGCGCCAGAAAGACGGGCGCGGGGCTGAAAATTCCAGACCGATTTCCGCCTTGCCGCCGCGCACAGGGCCGAGGAAGACGACGTGACATTCCTGTTCTTCCTGGGTGAGCTTGTGCTGCAGCTGGATTTTGCTGCCGCTGATGAGGCGGGCGCCGAGCAAAACGAGCGCGCCGTGGGCGTTTATCGCCAGTGTTTCGGTTTCTTCTTCGAATTTGTTTCCCTGGGTGTCGAGCCCGTGAATTCGAACTGCGACTTGCATCAACACACGCTGGCTGCGCCGGCGCGCTCCCGCATTTGAAGGTGTGTGTGAAACTTCGGCCATACAACCTCGCTGAATCCACTATACCGGGTGAAACGGGAATGTCGAGAGTGGCGCCGCAACGCCGTACCGAAAGATGATACCGAGCTGCAACGCAAAAACCGTTAAAAGCACCGCAGGGCGTCCGCCGAGAAATTATTTCAATTCCGGAGCCGGTTCCTAACGCTGGTCCATGGGGACGTAATGGCGCGTGTCGTGCCCGAGATAAATCTGGCGGGGACGAGCGATCTTCTGCTCGGGATCGAGAAGCATCTCCTCCCACTGCGCGATCCAACCAGAAGTGCGGGGAATCGCGAAGAGCACCGGGAACATGGTCATGGGGAAGCCCATGGATTGATAGATCAGGCCGGTGTAAAAATCCACGTTGGGGTAGAGCTTGCGCTTGACGAAGTAATCGTCCTCGAGCGCGATGCGTTCGCATTCGAGCGCGATTTCCAGCAGCGGATTTTTGCCCATGAGATCGAAAACTTCGTAGGCCACGCGCTTGATAATGCGAGCGCGCGGATCGTAATTTTTGTAAACACGATGGCCGAAACCCATTAACTTCGTTTCGCCGGCTTTCACGCGCTTGATAAACTCCGGGACCCTTTGCACCGAACCAATTTCCATCAACATGCGCAGAACTTCTTCGTTGGCGCCGCCGTGGAGCGGGCCGTAGAGCGCGGCGATGGCCGCAGCCGTCGCGGAATAGGGATCGGCGTGGGAACTGCCAACCGCGCGAATGGTATTCGCGGAGCAATTCTGTTCGTGATCGGCGTGAAGGATGAAGAGAATGTCCAACGCACGTTCGAGCGTGGGATTCGGGCGGAAGCGCGCTTCAGAAGTGCGGAAAAGCATGTTCAAAAAATTTCCGGGATAGCTGAGTTCGTTGTCCGGATAGACAAACGGCATCCCGAGAGAGTGCCGGTAGGAAAACGCGGCGATGGTGGGCATCTTGCCAATCAAGCGATAGGTCTGCTTCTTGCGTGACTCGGCGCTGAAGATGTCTTTCGCGTCGTGATAAAAAGTGGAAAGCGCGGCGATGGTGGAGATCATCATGCCCATGGGATGGGCGTCGTAATGAAAACCGTCGAGAAATTTCTTGATGCTCTCGTGGACGAAGGTGTGATGCGTGACGTGATAGGTCCAGTCCTTGAGTTGCGATTCCGTGGGCAGTTCGCCGTGGAGCAGCAGGTACGCGGTCTCGAGATAAGTGCTTTTTTCGGCGAGATCTTCTATGGGATAGCCGCGGTAGCGCAGGATGCCGATGTCGCCGTCAATAAAGGTAATTTTGCTGATGCAGGAGGCGGTGTTGTTGAAGGCCGGGTCGTAGCTCATCATCCCGAATTCGGCGGGATCGACTTTGATCTGGCGAAGGTCGGCGGCGCGGATAGTGTCGTGCGTGATGGGGACTTCGTAACTCTTTCCGGTGCGATTGTCGGTGATGGTGAGCGTTTGGCGGGGCATGCCGGCGCCCTCGGACTTTCTGATTTGCGTTGCGGACGGCGCGGAATCCATTGCGCGAACCTCGGAAACGACAGACAGTATTTACGATTCCCTATCACTGTACACCAAAGGAGGGGCAGGCGGAAACTGGCCGAAAGGACCGGGTAAGAGATCGGGAATCAAACAATAGTTTGGGGAGGAGCGGAGGGGTGAGGGAGGGGGGAGAAATAGCCTCTTGACAATAGTCGTGATAACAAGTATTATGCACCCATCGACCCTGGAGGTGGGCCATGATTAACATTCGCAAGAGCAACGAGCGCGGCCGGGCAAACCACGGCTGGCTGGATACCCATTTCACTTTTTCTTTCGCGGATTATTTCGACCCGGAGCACGTGCAATTCCGCACGCTGCGGGTGATGAATGACGACCGCGTCGCCGGCGGCGGAGGGTTTCCGACGCACCCGCACCGCGACATGGAGATCGTCACGTACGTGCTGGAAGGCGCGCTGGAGCACCGGGACAGCATGGGCAACGGCTCGGTGATCAAGCCTGGAGACGTGCAGTACATGAGCGCGGGAACGGGCGTGGCGCACAGCGAGTTCAACGCTTCGAAGACCGAGCCGGTACATCTGTACCAGATCTGGATGCTGCCGAAGAAGCAAGGGCTGAAGCCTGCGTACGACCAGAAGAACTTCAGCGAGGCCGAAAAACGCGGGAAGCTACGGCTGCTGGCTTCGCCGGACGGACGAGACGGCTCGGTGCAGATTCGCCAGGACAACGAGCTGTACGCGACGGTGCTGGGCGCGGGCGAAGCGGTGAAGCACGAGCTGAAACCGCAGCGCCACGCGTACGTGCAAGTGGCGCGCGGCAGCGTGAAAGTGAACGGCACGAAGCTGGATGTGGGCGACGGCGCGGCCATCTCCGCGGAGAAAGCCGTGGAGCTGGAAGGCGTTAAGAACGCGGAAGTCCTGTTGTTCGACTTGGCGTAACCCGAAGTAGGAGAACGGCTAGAAAAAAAAGGCAGAATCGAGAGATCGATTCTGCCTTTTTTTATTCTTGCACACAGAAAATCTGATAGCTGAACAGATATCTTCTATGTAGAAGCCGGATTACCCAGATCGCCGTCAGGTCCGTTGCACGCCGAGAGGTTCAAAGGAAGCTTTGAATTTTGGTTTACGGGCGGCATAGACGGCATAGCCCGCGCCAACGAGCGCAAATATCAGCGTCAAAGCCCCGCTTCCTTTGCTTTCGATGCCCCATAAATGCACCACAATGGCTTGCAGCAGTTTTCCAGAAAAAGGCAGCTTTTCGCTCCTCATAACGGCCAGGGTGTAAAAGATTGCGTCTCCAAATAGAACGCTGGCGACGGTAAGCACCGGGATCACGATTTGACCGAAGCGCGTAACTCTTCGGGTTCCTTTGATGACCGCCCAGGAAACGAAATACCCGATCAAAATCGCACCCCAAAGAAAGACGTAGTTGATGGCATACGCGATGGTTCCCCAGACGATTCCGCCCAGCACTGCCGCTCCGATTCCCAGCGCCAATCCGTTGGGGTAATTCGGTTCGATGGCTTCGTAATCCATGGCGGCCCGATCCAGGTCCTGACTGGTTTTTTGCTGGCAGCTAGGACAGATGTAAGCGGGAAGACCGCTCATAAGCGTGAGGGATGGCGTAGACGCGCTTGTGCAGTATTCGCATCGCCCGTCGAAGCCAGGAGCCAGAGGTTTCAGTGCTTCACGCAATCCGTCGGCTAGCGCGGCGACCTGTTCGGCTTTTGGTCTGCTGAAAGCGAATCTGCATTCCCATTGAATGAAATCAGCACCTACATCAGCAAACTTTCCAGGTTTTTTTTTCGGCAATGCAGGGCTGTCTAAGATAGATGCTTTCAATAGCTCAGACTGATTGAGTTTTTTGAAACGTATGAGGATAGCGACAAGCTCGCTACGTCCGTCCCGGCTGAATCCAATAGCGGTCACGTAGCCATCGCGTGCTCCGATTACACTGCCCGACTTCCGGCCCCACGGACCTTGACCAGGGCAGTATTGAAGGCCGGTGAGAGACGCAACTTTTTGCAGATAGTCGTTCTCATTCATGAGTTCCGCCTCCGTGCCGGACGTTGAAACGTAACCCGGCGCTAGTGCCCGATGATCACGTGGGAAATTGCGACATCCTTGTCTTGTGTTGGCCGTAAGTCAAGCGCAGATTTACGATGCACGGCGCCGAGGAACGAATGTTCCGGGCTGGTGGGCAGACACTGTAAAACTCCAGGCGTAACGATTTCTATCAGGAAGAAGACTGGCTTGAGCCCATCCAGAAGCGGAGAGACAACAAAGTTCCAAAAATTGCAAAAGAAATGAGCGCGAACAGAGAGAGTCCCAGCGAAGGCTTGGCGGTCATGACGTAGACGATGCCGAGGGCGAGCAAGGCGCGCGTGCGAACTGAGGTGGCCAGGAGCGGATCGCGCAGCTTGGAAATTACTGCCGGAGAGAGTGGCGAAGGACTTGTGGACAGCGCGTCGCGAATGACTTTCATTCGCGGAAGATGGATGACCACTCCGGGTAAAAACGCAAACAGGATGCCGAGAAAGGACGCTCCGATCCACGGCTGCTTCATGAGGCCGGTGATATAGCCGAGATATCCGCCGGAGAGAATTAATATGGCAAGGGCGGGGCCGGAGAAGAGAGGGCCGAGACGCGCGAGACGCAGCCAAGTGCGCGCTTCCTCGGGCGTGGTGGCGGCGCGCAGGAAATGGTTGGCGGCCCACTCGATGCCGAAGCCGATAAAGAGAACGAACGCCGCGACGAGATGAAAGAAAAGAGTAGACGAGTAGGCGGTCATTTCTTTGCGGCCTCCCCGGCCGGCTGCGATCGCGCTACGGCTCAGCCGCGGCTGCGTTGAAATTCGCGCATGAAGCTGGTGAGGGCCTGGACGGCTTCGAGCGTGACTGCGTTGTATAGAGCGATGCGCATGCCGCCTACGGAGCGGTGACCGGGCGTTCCCGCGAAGCCCGCGGCAGCAGCCTGTTTGCCGAATTCCTTTTCGACGGCTTCATCGCCACGCGAGACGCGGAAGACGACGTTCATTTTGGAGCGTGAGCCGGGTTCGACGGGGCAGCGATAGTAGCCACCGCTGTTTTCAATGGTGTCGTAAAGGAGTTTGGCTTTGGCGTCGTTGATCTTTTCTATGGCAGGGACACCGCCGGCAGCTTCGAGCCATTCGAGGATGAGGCCGACAACGTAAATCGCGAAGGTCGGTGGCGTGTGGTAGAGCGACTTTTCCTTGATGTGCGTGCGGTATTGAAGGAGCGTGGGGAGATTCTTGTCGGCGCGCTCGGCGAGATCCTTGCGGACGATGACGATGGTCACGCCGCTGGGGCCGAGATTTTTTTGCGCGCCGGCGAAGATTAAGCCGTATTTGGTGACATCGATGTGTCGTGAGGCAATGTCCGAGGACATGTCGGCGACGATGGGAACGCCCGCGGTATCCGGTAGCGCGGTCCACTGTGTGCCTTCGATGGTGTTGTTGGTGCAGAGGTGGACGTAGGAAGCATCGGGAGAAAATTTGATTTCCTCTTTGCGGGGGAGGCGGGTGAATTTTTCCGCTTCGGTGGAAGCCGCGACGTTGTGAAGGATGCCTTTTTTCAGTTCGCCGAGGGCTTTCGCGGTCCAGGTGCCGGTGTGGAGCAGATCGACCGGTTTGCCCGGAAGGCAGAGGTTCATGGGCGCCATGGTGAACTGGGCACTGCCGCCACCCTGAACGAAGATGACGGCGTAATCGTCGGGGATGGCCAGGAGTTTGCGAAGGCGCTGCTCGGCGGCGGCGTTGATGCTTTCAAATTCGGGGGAGCGATGACTCATTTCCATGACGGACATGCCGCTGCCGCGCCAGTCGAGCAACTCTTCGCGGATGCGCTCGAGGACGGACAGGGGGAGAGCGCCGGGGCCAGAGTTGAAATTGAAAACCCGCTTGGAAGCTGGTGCGGAAACAGTGGATGAAGTCACGATGACAGATTCCTCTCGATCAATATGTTATGGCGCAACGCGATAGGGACGGCGGCGGCGCGCTTTGCAGCACTCCAGAATAGCAGAACTCGGCGGCCGACCGAATTCCCAGTATCGCACCATCTGAATGTAACCGAATGAGATTTCCGAAAAGGGGCTAGACCTGTATAATACTTTGGAGGAGAAATGTCTCTGTGTTAACGATTCGTCTATCCAGGATTGGCAAGAAAAAGAAGCCGTTTTACCGCGTCGTGGTGATCGAGCGAACCCGGCCGCGGGATGGCCGCGTGAAGGAAGCAGTGGGGACATACGATCCACTGAAAAAGCCTGCGGAGATCAAGCTGGATGCCGAACGCATCAAGTATTGGCTCGGCGTGGGCGCGCAGCCCAGCGACACCGTGCGCAGCTTTTTGAAGTTGCAGAAGATCGCGTAATCGCAGCGCCCTCCTGTAGGCTGCATCGCAGCCGCACTTGAAAAAGTTGAGAATGGGTCTTTCGGTTTCGCCGAGGGGCAGCATTCCCAGGTACCTGTGGTTCGTACTCCCCGGTAATTCAGGCGATTTTTTGGCGCGAGGCGGTTGCAAGTTGGATTTGCCGCTGCGCGCCGTCGCACGAATGGAGGCGCCCGATGAAGGAGCTCGTGGAATTCATCGCCAAGGCGCTCGTGGACCATCCTGCCGACGTGGAAGTGAAGTCCGTCGAAGGGTCACAGGTCACGGTGCTGGAGCTACGGGTGCATGCGGAAGACCTGGGGAAAGTGATTGGGCGGCAGGGGCGTACGGCGAAGGCGATTCGAACGCTGCTGGTTGCGGCGGGAACGAAAGCGCGAAAGCGGTATACGCTGGAGATCCTCGAAGATTAGCTGCATTGCAGATATGATTATATTCGGACTGCGCTGCGGTCCTTCCTACCATTGAGCACTGAAACTCCACGCTGGGTACTGGTTGCAAAAATATTGAGGCCTCGCGGCAATAAGGGCGAGGTGGCGGCACAGCTCTTCACGGATTTTCCCGAACGCTTGACGAAATTGAAGGAGGTTTTTCTGGGGCGCGCGGAAGGCGGCGAGGAGCCGCGGCTTGTTGGATTGCAAGCTTGCTGGATCAGCCAGAATCATCGCGGGCAGGCAGTCTTTCACTTTGCGGGCGTGGATTCCATCAATGACGCAGAGAAGTTTCGCGGGCTGGATGTGCTGCTGCCGTTCGAACAACGCGTGACGCTGCCCGCCGGGCAATATTTTGTTTCGGATTTGATTGGATGTTCGGTGTTTGAAGCGTCTGCTTCCGCTGCTCCTGTTGTTTCCTCCCCTTGTTCTCTTGCCGATGCTCCGGCGCTCGTAGGCAGCGTTCGCGACGTGCGATTTCCGGGAGAGGAATTTCCCGGGACGCCGCTGCTGGAAGTGGAAACGGCGCAAGGCGAGCTGCTGATTCCTCTGGCGGAAGATATTTGCAGACGCATCGATACGGCCGCGCGACGCATCGAGGTGGTGCTACCCGAAGGATTGCGCGAGTTGAACGAACCCTCCTGACTCGCGGGTCCTGAGAATTCAAGAAAATCTACACTGTTTTTCCTCTACTGGATGTCGATGGTGGTGACACTGAGCGCGGGAAGCGTGATGGTGAAGGTCGTGCCGCTGGCGGGCATGGCGCCGAGGGAAACTGGGGCGATCGGGCTCTGACTCGCGGCGGAAGAAGCGGTCATTTGATAGACGTGCGCGGTGCCGGAAAGTGTCTGACCGTTGATGGCGGTGACTTGCGAGGAAGTGGAGCGATTGATGGCCACGAAGACGACGCGGCCGGGTGTGGAGCTGTCGAGACTGGCGTAAACGACGACGTTGGCCACGTTGCTGGAAGTGGCTTGCAGCGAAGTGTCGCCGAAGTTGGAATTTGCGCCATCGAAATCGCGGAAAGCGCGGAAGCCGGCAAGGATGTAGGGTTCGTTGCTGCTCAAGGGCCAGAGAGACGCGGCGAAGAGACCTTGAGCGCCGAAGATGCCGAGGTTGTCGGCTTGCGCGATGGTTCCGGCGATGTGCAGGCCGCCGCCATTGTTGTATTCGGTGATGGAAATTTTCATGCCGGGATTTTCGGCGGCGATGCGGGATTGCAGGCGGCCGAGGATGTAGACAGGTCCACCAAGAACGTCGGCGGTGATCCAGGAGTTTTCCGTGTACGTGGTGTCCCAGAGGCTGCGTGGACTTTGGACGATGGCTTGCACCTGCGCGTCGGTGAGAGTGGGACCCGAGAGGTTGGTGACGCGATTGCCGCTGCCGTCGGTGGCTTCCGAATACCAGTGGAAATCGTAGACGTCGACGAGAGGCTTGCCGTAGGCCGTGGAAGCGGCCTTGATGGCCGGAAGATATTTGTCGGGGAACCAGTTGTTGCCGGTTGGCGTTGCGCTGAGTTCTCCCTGCCAACTGTAAATGCCTTCGAAGCCGTAATGGACCGGACCGAAGATGAGGACATTGGGGAATTGATCCTTGATGGCTTCGGCGAGCGCGATGGTTTTGGAGATGTAGTTGCCGGAGGTGACGGGATTGTGGCCTTGCACTTCGAGGTGCGTGGAGTTCCAGAGTTCGGGCTCGTTATCGAGTTGCACGAAGGTGTGCTGGGTTGTGGGATTCGAGCCAAAGATGGATTGGCCGGAAAATTTCTGGTCGAGCGCCCAGAGAAATTCGTCCATGTAAACGTTGGCGTCGGTGGTGGGCGGAGTAAGGGTGAAGGGGAGGCTGGAGACGGCGCTCTTTTTGTCGACCACTTGCTTGAAGCGCGTGAGATCGGGAGGATTGGCCACGCTGACGGGACCGCTCTCGTCGCCTGCGACGAGCCCCTGGAGCTGGACGGTCATCAGGCTGGCAAGGCCGGCGCTCTGGTCGCCCGCGATGAAAGTGCGGACGGCTTCGGCGGGCGTGGTGCTGCTGCTGAGATAGTTGTCGCTTTCGTAGAGATAGTCGCTGCCGGCGTTGGAAGCGTTGGTTTCCCAGTTGTAGGCAGTCCAGCGATTACCGCCGGCGCGATCAAAGGTAAACGTCTGGGCCGGGCCGTCGCTGCTGGAATAAAAATTGATGCCGTAGATGTAAGGAGAGATAGGTTTTGCAATGGCGGGGTTGATGGTGATGGTTACGTCCGGCGGGGTGCCGCTGCCGCCCGTTGGCGTGGCACTAGCTTGATTGGAGTTGGCGCTTTCGCCAGCGGAGTTGAGGGCGGAAACGACGTAGAAATAGGTTGTGCCATCGGTCAGGCCCGCGTCAGTGAAGCTTGCGGCTGCGGGAGCGGAGATTTGCGCGTACGGGCCGCCGGTGGTCGTTGAGCGTTTAACGTGATAGCTGGTGGCGCCAGTGCTGGCGGTCCACGTTAGAGAGACTTGCGTGTTTCCTGCGGTGGCGCTCAAATTCGTTGGCACGACGGGGATTAGAATGGGAGCAGAAGGAGTGGCGCTGGCTTGATTGGAGTTGGCGCTTTCGCCTGCGGAGTTCACGGCTGTGACCACATAGAAGTAGGTTGTGCCGTTCGTCAATCCCGGGTCCGTGAAACTCGCGCCGGTCGGCGCGGAAATTTGCGTGAAAGGACCACCAGCGACGGTGGAGCGCTTGACGTGGTAGCTGGTAGCACCGGTGCTAGCGGACCAGGCGAGCGCGACTTGTGTGTTACCCGCTGACGCCTGCAAACCGGTAGGAGCCGTCGGCACGGTAGCAGGAGCCGTTGGAGTGGCGTTGACCTCGGCGGAGTTGGCGCTTTCGCCGGCGGAGTTGAGCGCTGAGACTACATAGAAATATTTTGTGCCGTTGGTGACGCCGGTGTCCGTAAAGCTTGGCGAGGACGGCGAAGAGAGTTGCGTATATGGACCGCCGGTTGTGGCGGAGCGCTTGACGTGATAGCTGGTAGCGCCGGTGACGCTGCTCCAGGTTAGTGAAACTTGCGCGTTACCGGCAGTGGCTTGCAGGCTTGACGGAGTGGCGGGCACGGAGTTTCCACCATTGCCGTTGTTGCCTGTGGAGTTGCTTCCTCCCCCGGCGACTCCGGCGCAACCTGACAGTAAGAAGGCCAGCAGAAGAACGATAGTCAGGCCGGATCGTCTCAGCGACGCGTCGAGCGATTGCATCGTGCAACTCCTGGGAATCCGAGAGGGCTTCGGAGCTTATCCAGGAAAAAGAATACTTGTTCGAGGAGGACAAATAACCTGTCCAGAGGTACAGAAATTGACCCTGGAACTCTGTGCGAACGCCCTTAGTTCGAATGGGAAGCAACGTGGCCGCGACAATCGCAGCGGACCGGGCCTTTGCTACACTGACAGACTATGCGTTTCGACCTCGTTACCATTTTTCCGGAGTTTTTCACCGGGCCGCTGGACCACGGCATCGTGCGGCGCGCGCGAGAGACCGGACTGGTCGAAGTGAACGTGCAGGATCTGCGCGTTTTCACGAAAGACCGCCACCGGACCGTGGACGACCGTCCGTTTGGCGGGGGCGAGGGCATGGTTCTGAAGCCGGAGCCGCTGTTTGAAGCGGTGGAGTCTCTGCTGGGCCACGGTGTTGGCGACGCGGAGAATAAAACGGCGCGGGATTCGAACACGGCGATCGTGTTGTTGTCTGCCGCGGGAAGACTTTTTCACCAAGAAACGGCACGGCGCTATGCGGGATTTCAAAGGATTATTTTTATCTGCGGGCGCTATGAAGGAGTGGACGAACGCGTCGCCGAGCACCTGGCGACGGAGGAGATTTCTATCGGGGATTTTGTGCTGAGTGGCGGCGAACTTCCGGCGATGCTCATTCTCGATGCGGTGACGCGGCTTCTTCCTGGTGCACTGGGAAACGAGGCGTCTTCACAGAACGAGTCGTTTGCAGCGCTTGAAGATGGACTTTCGCCCGATTTTTCACGCCCATCGCAAGCCGCCAATCGACACTTGCTTCTGGATTTCCCGCACTACACGCGCCCTGCGGAATACCGCGGCTGGAAAGTTCCGGACGTGTTGATCGGCGGCAATCACGCGGAAGTTGCCAAATGGCGACGCACTGCGGCAATTGAAAAAACGCAGCGGAATCGGCCTGACCTGCTCTCGCCCTAGTGGGAAGAACTGCCAGGGAGCGTAAAAGGGAGGTCCGGGGCGGTCGAGTAAAACACGGGGGATTCGGGGAATCCGGAATAAAATGGGAAGATTGGCAGTCAACATATATCACGCCGGGGAGTGAGGATTCATGGGCAACACAGTGAACGGAAACGGCCACGGGCTGCAAAAGCCGATCGCCATTTACTACGAGCATCCGGATTGGTTTCGCCCGCTGTTTCAGCAACTCGACGAACGCGGCGTGCCGTGGCTGAAGATCGATGCGCGTTATCACAGTTATGACGCCGCCTCGCCCGAACACGAGTATTCGCTGTTGTTCAACCGCATGAGCCCTTCGGCATGGCAGCGTGGCTTGGGCCACGGGATTTTCTACACATTGAATTATCTCGCGCACCTGGAAGGTAAAGGCGTGCGCGTGGTGAACGGCTACCGCTGTTTCACGCACGAAATTTCGAAAGCGTTGCAGCTTACGAATCTCGAAAAGCTCGGCCTGCCTTATCCGAAGGCGCACGTCATCAACCATCCGTCGCAGGCGCCGGCCGCTGCAGAGGCGATTGGATATCCCGTGGTGATCAAGCCGAATATCGGAGGCAGTGGCGCGGGCATCGTCCGTTTCGGTACGCCCGACGAATTGCGCCGCGCGGTGGAAGAAAATCAACTCTACTTCGGCATCGACTCCACGGCTTTGGTCCAGGAAGCTTTCACTCCGCGCAACGGCATCATCACGCGCGTGGAAGTGCTCGGCGGGAAATATCTTTATGCTATTCAAATTCATGCACCCGGTGACAGTTTCAATCTGTGCCCCGCGGATATTTGCCAGAACACGCGCGGTGAAGAACTGACGCGCATCGCGTGCGCGATGGACGCGCCCAAGAGCGGGATGACAGTGGAAGGCTACGAAGCGCCCCGCCAGGTGATTGAGGACGTAGAGCGCATTATGGAATTGGCAGGCGTTGAGGTAGGTGGGATCGAATACGTAATTGACGACCGTACGGGACGGCAGCTTTATTATGATGTGAACGCGCTTTCAAACTTTGTCGCCGATCCGGTGCGCGTGATTGGATTCAACCCGTACGCGCGCCTAGCCGATTTCTTGATCTCCGATGCGCATCTGCATGAGCAAAAGTTTGCGGGTCGCGTTGCGACAAGCGGGGTGCGGCAATGAGATTTGGCTACTGGCTCCCGGTATTCGGCGGCTGGCTCCGCAACGTCGAAAATGAAAACATGGAAGCGAGCTGGCCCTACGTGAAGCGACTGGCGCAGCGCAGCGAGCAAATTGGTTTCGACCTGACGCTGGTCGCCGAGCTCAATCTCAACGATATCAAAGGCGTAGAAGCGCCGTCGCTCGATGCATGGTCCACCGCGGCTGCGCTGGCCGCGGTGACGGAACGCATCGAGCTCATGGTCGCGGTGCGGCCGACGTTTCATATTCCGGCGTTATTGGCGAAGCAGGCGGCCAACATCGATCGCATCAGCAATGGGCGGCTCACTCTGAATGTGGTTTCGTCCTGGTGGGCGGATGAGGCGCGGAAATACGGCGTGGGATTCGAACAGCACGACGATCGCTACGCGCGTACCAGCGAATGGCTGGACGTGGTCGACGGTGTGTGGAAGCGGGATCATTTTTCATTTTCGGGGAAGTACTACCGAGTGGAAGACAATGTTTTGGAGCCGAAGCCAGTGGCGAAACCGCGGCCAACGCTTTATGCCGGGGGCGAATCTCCGGCTGCAAAAGACTTAATTGCCGAAAAGTGCGATGCCTATCTCATGCACGGTGATCCGCCGGAACGCGTGGGAGAAAAAATCACGGATTTGCGTGAGCGGCGAGCGCGTCACAATCTACCGGCGCTCAAATTCGGGGTCGCGGGCTACGCCATCGTCCGGGAAACCGAACGCGAAGCGCAAGACGAACTCCGCCGCATCACGGACGTGCAGCAGTCGGCCGCAGGCTACGCCAACTATCAACAATGGCTCGCGGGAACGCAGCTCGAACAGCGTGTTTCGCTTGAGGATTATTCGGTTTCGAATCGTGGACTGCGCTCCGGCCTAGTAGGCACGCCGGAGCAAGTCGCCGAGCGAGTCGAGCAATTCGAGGCCGCGGGCGTCGACCTCGTGCTATTGCAGTTCAGCCCGCAACTGGAAGAGATGGAGCGCTTCGCGGAGTCCGTAATTCGGCCCATTAACAAATCATCGGCTGTCGCTTGAGGTCCGAACGAGTAGCCCGAGCGGCGTGGGCGACGGTCGCTTGCTTGAATTGAGCACCGCAGCTCGTAACGACTAAATTTGCTAGGCAAATTGTTACAATTTCTCTATAATTGGGGTTTGTCTCTGTAGAGCTGGCCCCGCCTGAGTGGGTCTGCAAGGAAACGCGAACATGAATCCGGTAATTCGTAAGCTCCATGAAGCGCAACTGCGCAAAGACTTGCCCGAGTTCCGACCGGGCGACACCGTCCGCGTAAACGTCCGCCTGCAAGAAGGCGAAGGCGAAAAGGTCAAGGAACGCCTCCAGGCATTTGAAGGCGTGGTGATTTCAAAGAAGGGCCGGGCTTCCGGCGCCACCTTCACCGTGCGCCGAGTGAGTTTTGGCGTGGGTATCGAGCGTATTTTTCCGCTGCACTCGCCCACGATCAGCTCGATTGAGGTGGTCGGCAAGGGCAAAGTCCGCCGCGCTCGCCTTTACTACCTGCGCGATCTGCGGGGTAAGGCCGCCCGCATCAAGCGCGCCGCTCGCGAGGAAGTTGTCGAGACCGCAGCGGTAGCGACGGCCGGCGCGGAAGCCAAAAGCTAACCAGTAGCACAGACTTTGCCTGTGCTCTTCGATCGCTGAATCATCATCCACGGAGACGGGCAACATTGCCCGTCTCTTTTTTTGAAGTGCGTCAGGATTTTTTCTCGATCCCCCATCGACAATCAACCCGTCAACCGGCGGTCTTGCGGTAGGAATAACTACGCGTCTGAAACTTGGCCAAGCACAATTCATGCGGCATGCTAAAATTCCCCACGAAATGAGCCGCCTCTGCTCTTCCCGTTTCGAGCGAGCGGCGCGACAACTTGGCTGGACGCGCATTGCCGGCATCGATGAAGCCGGACGTGGCGCGCTGTTCGGCCCGGTCGTCGCAGCCGCGGTGATTCTGAATCCCAAGCGGCGTATTGTCGGCCTCGACGATTCCAAGAAATTATCTTCCGAACGCCGCGCGGAACTCGCTCCCCGCATCCGGGAACACGCGGTCGCGTGGGCGGTTGCGGAAGTCGACGCGCAACGCATCGATGCGTGGAATATTTATCAAGCAAGCCGCCAGGCGATGACCGCCGCGCTTCAACTGCTCTCCATCTCTCCAGATTATTTGTTGATTGATGCGATGCAGCTGGACGTCCTCATCGAACAGAAATCACTTATCAAAGGCGACGCTCGCAGCGTTTCCATCGCCGCAGCTTCCATTCTTGCCAAGACCCACCGCGACGCGCGCATGGAAGAATGGGACGTTGTTTATCCCCAATATGGACTGGCGCGCCACAAAGGCTACGGCACGCCGGATCATCTGGACGCCTTGCGACAGCACGGCCCCTCGCCTTTGCATCGCCGTTCTTTCGCGCCCGTGCGCGATTCCGCCTGCTGGGCCGCGGGCGCGACGCAAACAGCACTTCCTCTGGAAATCTAACCGGACACTTGACTGCCCTAAGCGACGGTGAGAGCTCCCGCTTTTTGCAGCAACGCTTTCATTCCCGCCATGCTCTGCCGCGAGGATTCCTCCGCGGTGATTCCAGCGCCCTTCCAATGCGTTTCCAGGCTCATCGTTCCCGTGTATCCATCTTTGACTAGCGCGCGGTATTGGCCCACGAAATCGATTAACCCGCGGCCCATCGCCGCCCATTCGAATGTGCCATCCGCTTTGCGCGCCACGTCTTTGCAATGCACGTGCGCGATGCGGTCCTTCGGAAGTCCCGCATAGCCCTCTGGGTAGGCGATCTCTCCCCGGTATGCAGCGTTGCCGGGATCCCAATTCAATTTCAAATTCGGCGACTGTACGGCCCGCAGCGTCACCGCAGCCTCCGCTCCGGTCGCGGTGTTGCATGCAAATTCGTTCTCGAGCAGAAGCACGATTTTCCTTTCCGCGGCCTTAGCCGCGGCTTCTCGAAGCTTATCGTTTATTGCTGCGCGAAACGGCTTCGGATCTTCCAGCCGCCAAAAATCAAAGCAGCGAACGCGATCGGTCCCGAACCTCGCAGCAAGCGCCATCACACGCTCCAGCACTTCCTGCTGCTGGTTAAAAGGGAAATCCGCGCCAAACTGCGGCTTATCCGGGCTGAACTTTGACCGCGGCGCTCCCGGCCAGTCGGTTTTGAAGAGCGGGCTGGCGATATCGGTCACTTTCAGTTGGTAACGTTCCAGCAGTTTCTCCGCTTCCGTAATTTCTTTTTCCTCCAGGGCCATGATGTTCTTGCCCCACAGGCCCCGAAGTTCCACATACCCCAGTCCAAACTCCTTCGAGGCGATCTCCAGCGCCCTGCCGAAGTCTTGCGTGAGCTCATCGGTGATGATGGATAGCTTAAATGTGCTGCTCATGGTCGCTAAAGGCCGAACGTGGGCCAGCGCTCCAGGAAATAGAGAAACTGCCGTCGTACCACCAATCGTTGCCAGGAACTCCCGTCGCGATAAGTCTTCCGCCATGGCCCAATATCTCCTTGAGATCAAACGAACACTCTACGGGCGCATGGTACCACTCTCACCGTCCTCTCTGAACTCCTCGCGAAGGCAGCCACGTTTATCGCAGGAAAAACAGTTCCCCCGCGCTTCGCCTCGTCTTCGCCATCAAGTTTCCTAGTCTACAGGGGGATAACTGCCTGCTCACACGAGGCTTTGGGTTCGTTGACTTGCCTTTTTCCCGCCTGCTAGCGTACCGAAGTAGCGTTGCGGCTCGCCTTGCTACCGCATCGAAACTGAGGAGAACGTCTCGGACTGCCTCCAGGCGGAGGCCCGTCCTAGTTCGCGCATGCCTTATAACAAAAGCAAAAACGTGGAAGCCGCACAGAAGCTGCTGAACCAAGGCAAGGTCCCCCAGGCCATCGCCGAATATCAGCAAATCTTGAAGTACGAGCCGCGCGACCAGGTCACCCTCATGACCATCGGTGAGCTTTATATCCGTCAGGGCGAAACCTTTCAGGCCATCGATTATTTTGAACGCCTGGCGCAGATCTTTGTTGGCGACGGTTTCCTCACCAAAGCCATTGCGGTTTTTAAACGCATCGCCAAGCTCGCCCCCGAAGAGATTCGCCCCCTCGAAAAACTTGCCGATCTATACGTCCAGCAAGGCGTAATGAGCGAAGCGCGGCCGCTCTTTCTCCAACTCGCGGAAATTCACCTCAAGAATAACCGCCAGCCGGAAGCCGTGGGCCTGTTAAAGAAACTTCTTCTGGCGGAACCCGACAATCTCCGCATCCAGATTCGCCTTGCGGACCTATATCAGGCCATGGGTCAGCCCAAAGAGGCCATCGAAGCCTATGTCTCGGCCTCCCAGCGCGCACTCGCCCGCGGCGACCACGCGGAAAGCGAAAAGCTTGCCGACAAAGCTCTGAAACTCGAGCCCCATAATCTGGCCGCTGTCATCGTCAAGGCTCGGTGCTACTCCACTCAAGGCAATCTGACGCAGGCTTCCGAGTTGCTCGAGCACGTTCCGGATTTGGAAAAGGGCGGCGAACAAACCGAGCTTCTGCTCGACCTGTATTTGAAGAATCTCAAGTGGGATCAGGCCACGGCCCTCGCCGTGCGCGTCTTTGAATCGGACGAAAAGAATTTCGGCCCCACGCAGAAAGTTGTGGAAGCTTTGCTCGAATCCGGCCAGGGCGAAAAGGCCATGGCCATTCTCGATCGCTCACGCGTTCCAATGATTGATGCAGGCGAGCACGAAGTCGTGGGCCGTCTCCTCAATGAGCTGGCCGCGCGTTTGCCGGGCCGCATCGAGCCTCTCGAATGGCTTGTCGACGCCTACGGTCGCACCAGCGACTCTTTCCGTTTGCCGGACGCGCTCGCACACCTGGGCGACGCGCTCGTGGCGGCCAAACAATTTGATCGCGCCAAGGCCGTCTTCGAACAACTCGTCGATCGCGAACCCGAGAGCGATTCCGCCAAGCGCAAGCTCAATGATTGTCTCCGCAAGATGGGTTTGATGGCCCCGGAAGCGGCGCCGGTCGTTTCCGAAGGCGATTTGCAGACTGAACTCCCCCAGGCGCCGGCTCCCAAAGTGCGTCCGGATTTTCACGAGAGTGCGCCAGAAGTGAAAGCCAAGCCGGTGGTGGAATCCACCGAGCCTGCGCTCGATGAAGAAACTCAGAAATTTATCGCTCAATCGTTGACCGACGTCGATCTTTTCGCCAGCTACGGTCTCACCCAAAAAGCGATCGGCCTGCTCGAGGCCATTCTTCGCCGCGCCCCGCGCCATACACCAACTCTCGAGAAACTTCTCGATTTCGTCCTTGGCGCAGGCGACGATCGCCGCACCGCCGAGCTTGCGGCCCAGCTCGAACAGATTCATCAGCAGCGCGGCGATCTACGAAGCGCCGAGCGTTTCGGCGAACTCCGCCGCCGCTTCCAGCGTGCCGCGGGGCTCACCGACGAAGAACTCGCGGGGCCAGCGGCCGTTGCATCAGTCGCCGAAACCAGTGCCACGCCCGCCGCGGAAGAATTTGCTCTTCCCGAAATTGAAGCCGAACCTGCGGCGCCCGAGTTTGCTTCGCCCTTACCGCCGCCCGCCGAACAAACCGCTTCCCAGCCCGCTCACGCAGGCTCCGAAGAGAGCGTCCACGAGGTCGATCTTTCCGACGAATGGGCTTCCATGCTCGAGGGGACGCCCGCGGCGGCCGATACCACGGCCCATGAGCCCGCGGCCCCCGCCCCGCATGCAAAGGCAACTCCCGCTGAATTCGAGATCAACGTCGAACCTGGTGCCCTCGAAGAGTTTTCGATTGGCGAAGAACCCGCTTACAACGAACACGCGCCAGCGTCGCCTGCGATTGTTCCTCCGCCGGATGTCCCCGAAGTCGCGGAGCTCGATGTTTCCGCGGAGCCCGTTCCTGCGGAGGCTGAAGCCCACCCCTTTGAGGAAGTTCCCCAGGCACTTCCTGAGCCGGAGCCTGTCGTTTCCCAGTCGAACGAAAAGATCTCTCTGGACGAACTCACTTTGCCGGAACCTGAGCCTGCGCCCCCCGCTCCCGAACCAGTCGCGAAGACTCCTCCCGTCCAGCCAAAGACCCCCGAACTTGAATTCGAGTTGGATCAGGATTTTGAACTCATCCTCGATCAGGAACCTCTCGTTCCCGCCTACGACCAAAAGCCGCCCTCTATTCCAGTCGCTCCGCGCGAACCGGAACCCGCGCCCGTACACCAGGACGCCGGTCCGGCGCCTCCTGCCGGAAGCGGCTTCGCCTCCGACCAGTTCCTCGCCGACTTGGCCAACGAAATCGATGGACTCGGAATCGGCGAATTGTCTCCGGGTTTTTCCGGCTCGATGCCAAACGCCGAAATACAAGCGCCCGCAAGGCCTCCGGCATCTAAAGGACCCATCACCGAATCCGGCCCGCTCAAGGAAGTCTTTGACGAATTCCGCGCCGAACTAGGAGAAATGGGAGCCGAAGACGAGGACTTGGAGACCCACTACAACCTCGGCATTGCCTTCCGCGAAATGGGGCTTCTCGAAGAGGCCATCAGCGAATTCCAGAAAGTCGCCAAGGCCACCGACAATGGCCGGGCCTTCCGCTATACCATGCAGTGCTGCACTCTCCTTGGCCTCGCCTTCATGGATAAGGGCCAGCCGGGCATCGCCGCCATCTGGTACGAACGCGCGCTGCAAACTCCCGGCAATGAACCGGAAAGCATCCTCGCCTTGCGGTATGATTTGGGCGTGGCCCAGGAATCGGCGGGCGAGCCCGAAGCGGCGCTAAAGAGTTTTTCCCAGGTCTACGCGATGAACATCGACTATCGCGACGTGGCCGAACGCATCGCCGCTCTTCAGAAGCCCATCCGCTGATGGCGGGCTAGTCCCTTTAGGGCGGAGCTCTTCTCTTTCATGAACCGTATTCTGCGCGCGTTGCTGGTGGTGCTTTGTTTTGAAATGGGCGCTCTGCTCCTCTATCTCCCATGGACCGGTTTCTGGGAGCAAAACTATTTTCTCAGCCACTTTCCGTCGCTCATACCCGTGATGTTGCATCCTTCCTTTCGCGGTGTGGTCAGCGGCCTGGGTGTCTTGGACATCCTTCTCGCCTTTGGATTCATTGGCTCGCGCTCAGGAACGCCGAGTGCTCCTCCCCAGTAATTCTCGCCGCCCATTGCTTTGCTATGTCACGGACCGGCGAAGTCTGGCGGGCGCATCTCCGTCCCAAAGTGTCGCAGCGCTCCTCTCCGCTATCCGCGTAGCCGCGGAAGCGGGCATCGACTGGATTCAGATTCGTGAGAAAGACCTCTCGGGAAATGAACTTTCTTTGCTCACCGGCGAAGCCCTGCACCACGCGGCAGCAACGTTGGATGGCCCGGCCGCGCCGCCCAGAATCATCGTGAACGACCGTCTGGATGTAGCCATCGTCACCGGAGCTGGCGGCGTGCATCTCGGCGAGGGTAGCCTTCCCGTCAGGGAGGCCAAGCAGCTGCTCTACGCGTTGTCGCCTAACCGACTGCCCATTGATGACTTTCTCGTGGGCGTTTCTTGCCATTCTTTGGAAGCAGCGAAAGCTGCCGCTCGCGACGGCGCCGACTACATTTTTTTCGGCCCGGTATTTGCCACGCCCTCGAAAGCTGCATTTGGCCAGCCTCAGGGCCTCGCTCGCCTGGCCGAAGTCTCCGCCTCCGCCTCTATCCCCGTTCTCGCCATCGGCGGCATAACCATGGAAAATATCCCTTCGTGCCTCGCTGCCGGAGCTTCCGGGATAGCCGCCATCCGCCTTTTTCAAGGCGCTTCCGGTGTTCCACAAGTCGTTGAAACCCTCCGAAAGCTGACTCCCTGACTCGCCTACCGTTTATGCGTGTGAATCTGGCCAGCCGCCAGGTTCCGCCGGTGCGCCAATTTTTTCGCTTGATAGAGTTGATGATCTGCTGCTTCCAGCAGCTCCTGAGCCGTCCGACCGTCGCTCGGGAAACTCCCGATTCCGATGCTTACGGACAGCGGTGGTTCTCTTCCGTCTTCTTGCAGGCTTGCCTGGATGCGCTCCGCCACGGTTTTCGCCATCCCCAGATCGGATTCGATCAGCACTTCCGCGAACTCATCGCCGCCGTATCTGGCTGCCAGGTCGGTCGAGCGGCAATTTGCCTTCATCACCGTGGCCAGCCGCATGAGCGCCCGGTTTCCCGCAAGATGCCCGTGCCGGTCGTTGATTTTCTTCAGGCCATCCAGGTCCAGCAGGAGAATCGTAAACCCATGGCGGCTGCGGTCGGCTCGGCGCACTTCGCGTTCCAGCCTGTCCATGAATTCGCGGTAGTTGGCCAATCCGGTCATGGCATCATGCGTCGCTTGGAACCGCACTTCTTCTTCCGTCTCCTTCCGCTCGGTAATGTCCACTCCTAGCCCTATGCAACCGATGATCTCACCGGAACCAGACCGCAGCGGCTCCAGGTGGATATCCAGGAACCGATTATTCCTCCTGTATTCAAAGTGCGAAGACGCTCCTCGCAGCGCTTCGTAGTGTTCCGCAATTGGTGTGGCGTGGAGATCTGCAGCTCCCAAGAATTCGCCCACACTTGCGCCCACCAAACTCCCTGCGCGGATCATCGCCTGCGGCAACCCGCTGCCCCAATTTGTTGTGACGCGCAGGTCCCGGTCCGTGGTCCAGACCACTCCTGGCATCTGCTCCATCAGCAGCCGCAATTGCCCTTCTTCCGGCACGCCACCTCCGGCCCCGTTTAATTCCCGCGCCCTCTCAACAATTTCAGTCAGTTCTCCTTCTTCGTTCCGGACCGCAATCCAGTTTGTTTCTACTCGTATTCGCGGCCCGTTCTTCCGCAGGCGCTCCATAATCTCGTGGGGTCGCACCACTCCCTTTTGGGCGTTGGCAAGGAGTTCTCCGAATGCGGGCAGCTCATTAGTTGGTAGGAATTGCGTCAGCGCACGCCCGATTACCTCGTCTGCTGGGTAGCCGTACAAACACTCCGCCCCGCGGCTCCAGCTTGCGATGGTGCCGTCGGGGCTTAAATGGAGGACCGCGTCCTCGGTGGAATCGAGCAACGCTTTGAGCAAATGCGCGTGCGCTGCCGGGTTGGGCGTCACCGCTAGCTGCTCTTTCAGAACGGGGAGGCGTTCACTTACAAGGGACTGGTTGTTTCCCGCGGGAGAGAGGGTCGGCCCCGCGAGCAAGTTTGGGCCGTGAGCACAGTCACGGCTTATCAGGATGAACTTTACCACTTGCGACAAATCCCGCAAGAACAGTCTAGTACCACACGTCCCGAGTAGTAATGGAGTCGCCCCATTGGCCGCCTGCGATGCTGCGAGTAACAAACAATTTACGTTTGTCAGTTGTAAGGGACTTGCAACTAATATCGGACTAAGTTAGTCTGCTATCATTGTTGCAAATCATTTGCAAAGGGGATTCTGTGCCGCTTTATCTTCGACTCGCTTCCGCAATCCTTTTTTTCTGCTTGGTTCTAACTTTCCTTCTCCCTAGCTCTAAAGCCCAGGAAAGCCCGTACATCGTCGCGTATGACCACTACATGGAAGAGCCCGGCAGCCTCGAAATTGAGTATTTCTCGACCTTCGGCACGCAGCGTGGCGGCAATGACTTCCACGCCTTCTGGGCGGAAGTCGAATACGGCGCTACCGCCTGGTGGACCACCGAGTTTTACGTCTCAGGCCAGACCACTTTCAACGACGGCACCATTTTCACCGGCGTTCGCTGGGAGAACCGCCTGCGTCCCCTGAAGCGCGAGCATTTCATCAATCCCGTGATTTACATCGAGTACGAGGACATCAACGGCGCGGACAAAATTTTGAAGGAGGTCGAGGGGCACGACGTGGAATCCGATTACGCCGATTCCAATGCAGGGCTCCGCAAAGAGCATGTTCACGAACTGGAAACAAAACTCCTGCTCTCCAGCAACTTCAAGGGATGGAACTTCGTGGAAAACACGATCGCCACAAAGAATCTTTCCAACGAGCCGTGGGAGTTCGGCTACGCCATCGGCGCCAGTCGGCCGCTAGCTCTCAAAGCTTCGGCAAAGCGCTGCTCGTTCTGCCGCCAAAATTTCATCGGCGGACTCGAATTGTATGGAGGCCTGGGTGACCTCTACCACTTCGGCCTGCACGACACCTCTCATTACCTCGCACCAGTTGCAGCTTGGAATCTTCCCTCGGATTGGACGTTGCGCCTCTCCGCCGGGTTTGGCCTCAACAATAGCAGCCACCGTTTCCTCTTGCGCTGGGGCGTCTCTCGGGAAATTTCCGGCTTTGGCTCGATGGTCAGCAAACTTTTCCGAGGCCGCCGATGAAAGCCGTATCCGCCGCTCTCGTTGTCACTGCTGCTCTTCTCTACACTTCTCTGGTGCTGGCGGAGCGCCAAACCGGGTCTCCCTACAAACACCAGAATGATCCATCACTCTACGACGAACTCGCTAAAGCTCCCGAAAAGGCTCGCGCCAAGCCCAATCCCTTCGAAAAGGATTCGGACGCCATTTCCGCGGGGGCAAATCTTTTCGATCAACATTGCGCCGAATGCCACGGTGACGATGCGCGAGGCGCAAAAAAAGGCCCCAGCCTATTAGTCGATCAAGTTCAGAACGCCGAACCGGGAGCTCTTTTTTGGCTTTTGACAAATGGAGTGGTGCGCCGCGGTATGCCGGTCTGGTCCAAGCTTCCAGAGCCGCAGCGCTGGCAACTTGTCAGCTACATCAAGTCTTTGGGAGCAGGGCGCCGCAAGCCTTAACAACCGATGCCCGCGCGGGGACTGCAATTTAAGGCGTCGCCTTCGCCGCTTCGTTCAGGATCATCGCCAAGCGCACACCAGCCTGCGCGATGCGTGCTTCAATCACTGGTCCGGCAAGCTCCTGATACCCCGCTCCGGCCACAATGTGCAATTGCAGAAGCCGTCCGCCGATATTGTTGTCGTCTGAGCAGCTGTGCACTGCGACGCTCGGCTCCACGGGAACTTTCGGCGTCAGCGCACCATAGACCGTGCTGACCGCGTAATCATGGCTTTCCCATGCCCAGTCGTCGACATGAATTCCCGCCTTCTGCCAGTCTTCAAGCTTTGGTGTGAATTCTGCTTCCAGCGTTTCAGCGAACTCGGCCGGATCGGCCCCTTCCATGTCGCGTTCCACGATGGCAGTGTCCCAGAGGCTGTGCAAATTCGGAGAGAGAGAATGTCCGTTCTCGTGAGCTTTGCGCCGCAAGTAGTTCACCGGCACGCAATTTCCACCTTCATCGTTGTTCGTCGTTCCGTGTAGCGGTTGATGCAGGTCACCAACAAAGTGAATCACATAGCGCAATGCGTCCGCGCGCTTCGCGGGATCTGCCTTCGTATCTTTCAATATCGCGGCCTGTTCCAGGATTGCCCGGACCACGCAGCCTTCCGCCGCGCAATACTGTTCCCAGCTGCCATGCTGCGCTCCTAGCGGAATGTCAATGTAATGCCAGGGACCGTTCTTTTTCTCTCCACGGACATCATCCGGCCACGTCGATCCGTCCGCCATGGCGTCACGCACCGAATCACCGCAATAACGCTTCAGTTTGGGATCGACCGGATTCGCGCTGAGCAGCGCGTCCACCATCTTCTTGGCTTCAAGCGTCAGGTGCTTTTCGGCAATCAATGCCACCGTCTGGTGACCCTTGCAACCCCATGCTTTCGCGCCGGGAGCACCCAGCGACACCAGGATCAGGACAAACGTACACACTGCGGACAAGACTTTCATGGATTAGGCCTCAGCTCTGGAATGGACGTACGAACTACATGAAGCGGTTTCAAGCGCTCAGCCAGCGCCCAATGGGCCGCCACGACTCCGTATGATCGCACACTACGCGCAAAGCCGCAGTTATGGGAATCGCCAGCAGCAGCCCCATGCCGCCCCACACCCATCCCCAAAACAGCAGCGCAATGGTGATCGCCACGGCATTCAAACGTACGCGCTTTCCAACGAGCGCCGGCGCGATCAGGTTGAGCGCCAGCACGTGGATGGACATCAACGCCCCCGCGATTAGCAGGAACGATCCCAGCGTCTTCCATTTTGCCAGCGCGATAAAGAACGCCGGCAGCCACGCCAGCACCGCGCCGATGTATGGCACCATGTTCAGCAAACCCGAAGCGATCCCCGTCAGGATCGGATAGTCCATCCCCATGAACCAAAAAAACAGGCTGCTCATCACAATCACCAGCAGCGTCAGTATCGTCATTCCCGCCAGATAGCTGCGCAGCACGTCGCGCAAATCCTCGAGTGTTTCCTTTACCTGCGTCCGCCGCGACACAGGAAACAACTCCAGCGTTCCGTGCCACACCTGCCTCTTACCCGCCAGCATGAAAAACACTAGAAACGGCACGAACGTAATTTCCAAAAACAATGCGTAGAGAGAGCCCATTCCCCGCATGATCAGCGAGCGCAACACACCTTGATCCGGCCGCGGATCCGCATTTGTTTTTGCACCTTGTTCAGTAGGGCCCGGTTCCGTAATGCCGTTCAATTTACTTTCGACTGTCCCAGCCGCCTGCCTTAGCAACGCACTATATTTTGGCCAATTGGCCGCAAAGTCCGCTGTTCGGGATCCCAGCCCGTAACCCACGGCACCTAGCACCGCCACCAGGATCAACACCATCAGCATGGCCCCAATCGTTCGCGGCAAATGCACTCTTTCCAGAAACTCCACAGCCGGATCGAGAAAGTAGGCCAGCAAAATCGAAAGCAGCAGCGTGATCACCACGCCTTGCGCGTAGTAAATGAAAAGAAGAATTATGGCCGCGGCCAGCACCCGTAGACTGAAAGTCGACCCCGATATTCGTACGACTGATGGCTTTGTGTCGGTTGGCGTCACACCCCGCTCCATTCTTTCACGTTAGCACACTCACAGAATTTGCCACGCGCCCGCATCCCTCTTGTTTCGCATTACCAAATTACACTTTTCGCCAGCAATTCAGCCTCCATTCATTTGCTTGCCGTTTCCATCGGCGAACACGCCTCTCCTTCGCGCAGTATCCCCCTTTTTCCTCTGTGCTAAACTTTCCCCCGGTCGCCATCCGTATTCGACCCCTTTTTCATGGCCAAAAATCTTTTCGGTACCGACGGTATCCGCGGCGTCCCCGGCACTCCGCCGCTTGACGACCCCACTCTCTTCGCCACCGGCCGCGCTCTCGGCGTTACTCTCAAGCGCGAACACGGCTCCGCCAACGTCCTCATTGGCATGGACACCCGTGAATCCGGTCCGCATATCGCCGCGCTTCTCGCTTCAGGCCTCGCGCAAGCCGGCGCTTCCGTCTCCTTCGCGGGGATCATCACCACTCCAGGCGTCGCCTGCCTCGTCCGCCAAAATGATTTCCAGGCCGGCGTCGTCATCTCCGCTTCTCACAATCCGTTTCATGATAACGGCGTAAAACTTTTCTCCCATGCAGGCATGAAATTTCCCGATTCCGTCGAAGAAGAACTCGAAACGGAAATCATCAAGCTCATCGGCGAGCCGCACCCTCAGGATCCCTCCCCGCTCGTCGCCGACGAATCCCTCGACGCTGAATATCTCGAATTCCTCCGCTCCCGCATCATCCCCGGCGCGCGCTTGACCGGCTTCCGCATCGTTCTCGATTGCGCCAACGGCGCCGCCTACAAACTCGGCCCCGAACTCTTTCGCTCCCTCGGCGCCGATGTCATCACCATGGGCACGGCGCCCGATGGCCGCAACATCAACGCCGGCTGCGGTTCGCTCCATCTCGAAGGTTTGCAGAAGCGCGTCGTCGAAGAAAAAGCCCAGCTCGGCGTCGCCTTCGATGGCGATGCCGACCGCGCGCTCTTCGTCTCCGATTCGGGACGCATCGTCAACGGCGACGGCGTCCTCCTCGCCGCCGCCCGCTTCCTCAAAATGCAGGGCAAGCTCAAAGGCGATCGCGTCGTCGCCACTTCCATGTCCAATCTCGGTCTCGAACGCATCCTCGCCAGCGAAAACATCGTTCTTGCCCGCGCCAACGTCGGCGACCGCTACGTCCTCGAAGAAATGCTCCGCAGCGGCAACGTTCTCGGCGGCGAACAGTCCGGCCACATCATCTTTCTTGAAGACAGCCCCGCTGGCGACGGCCTTCTCACCGCCGTCAAAATCGCTTCGCTCGTCTCTTTTTGTGGCCGCCTCGAGCATCTCGTCACCGGCCTCAAGGATTACCCGCAGCTCATCGTCAACGTAAAAGTAAAAACCAAGCCCCCGCTCGACTCCGTTCCCGAAGTCGCCCGCGCTCTCGCCGAAGCCCAATCCGCTCTCGGCGACAACGGCCGCGTCGTCCTCCGCTATTCCGGCACCGAACCCCTCGCGCGCGTCATGGTTGAAGCCGAACACGATTCCGACGTCCAGCGCTCCTCCCAATCCCTTGCCGACGCTCTCCGCTCCTCCATCGGCGCCTGACCTCCTGCCCCTTCGTCCCCAAAAATTTCTCGTTCGAACCCCTGCAAGAATTCCCGCCCGCCTCGTTCTATCCACGAAGTAATCGCCATCTATGAATCGCCTGGAGGCATCACCATGGAAAACTTCCTGCAGTCCATCGAACTTCGTTTTCGCCAACTTTCCCCCACCCGTCGCCGCTGGGTGTTGCTAGCGTCGGTCCTCGTCGCCTTCCTGCCCCTCTTCATGATCACCACCAACCAACGCCCCAAGACCCCCTCCCACGCAGTTCCAACGGTCGCCGGCACCCCTGGTCCAATC
>Ga0210393_10000381_pt1 | contig 40527 bp, 30 predicted proteins | sample IncBWC27OmetaG_FD_160068 | JGI IMG/M metagenome (GOLD analysis project Ga0210393, IMG submission 160068) | Forest soil microbial communities from Barre Woods Harvard Forest LTER site, Petersham, Massachusetts, United States - Inc-BW-C-27-O ...
GCGCGCGCTCGCCGCGGCGGGTTTGCACATCGTCGTCATCCGCGACGTCACGCCGATTCCGCACAACGGCTGCCGTCCGCCAAAGCGCCGCCGCGTTTGATTTTTCTCGCCGCCGAAAGGCGGCGTAGGGGCACGGCACGCCGTGCCCGTCTTTAAAAGTTTCGAGCAAGAAAGTTTTGAGTAGCGAGAGGAGAATCGAAGTTGGCAAGACATCGTGATGCAGTCTGCCGCCTGTGCCGCCGGGAAGGGCAGAAGCTGTTCCTAAAAGGTCTGCGGTGCTTTACAGAGAAGTGCGCCATTGAAAAGCGCAACTTCGTTCCGGGTCAGCACGGCCAGTCGCGGCGACCTAAAGTTGCCGGCTACGGCTTGCAGTTGCGCGAGAAGCAGAAGATGAAGCGCACCTACGGCCTGCTCGAGCGTCAGTTCCGCTCCTACTTTGAGAAGGCTGTTCGTCTCAAGGGTCCGTCGGGCGAGAATCTGATCATCATGCTGGAGCGCCGTCTCGACAACGTGATCAATCGCGCCGGTTTCGCCAGCTCCAAGGCGCAAGCGCGTCAGCTCACGCTCCACGGCCACGTCCGGGTCAACGGAAAGAAAGTCAACATTCCGTCGTACCAGGTCAAGGTCGGTGACGAGATCGCGATCAAGGACAAGATGCACCAGAACGCGATGATCCTCGAAGCGCGCAACGTCGCGCAGAGCCAGAATTCTGTGCCCTGGCTCGAGCTCGATCGCGAAACCTTCAAAGCCAAAGTCGTGGCCATGCCCAAGCGCGAAGACGTTCAGACGCCGGCATTCAACGAACAACTGATCGTCGAGTTGTACTCCAAATAATTGGTAGGGGCACGGCATTGCCGTGCCCGTCTTCTCCCGGCGAAGTTGGTCGGCAAGATTTTGTCCGCAAGCTGCTGTAAAAAGGTTTCGACCAGCACGAAGTAGTTGGTTGCAATATGGGGATGTGCCTTCGATAAGTAACGGCGCGCAAGCGCCATGGAATGGGTCCGATTTTTCGGACCAGAAGGAAGGAACAGAATGTGGAAGGGTTTTCAAAAGCCAAAGCGTCTAGCATCGGAACTCGAGTCGCTGACCGAAAAGTACGGTCGCTTCTCCGCGCAGCCGTTTGAGCGTGGCTGGGGCACCACTGTCGGTAACGCGCTGCGTCGCGCGCTTCTCAGCTCGATCGAAGGCGCTGCGATCACGGCAGTCAAGATCGAAGGCGTCCTGCACGAGTTTTCGTCGATTCCGGGCGTTGTCGAAGATGCGACCGACATCATCCTGAATCTCAAGCAGGTGCCCATCAAGCTCAACACCGACCTGCCGAAGACGATTTATCTCAACGTCGAAGCTCCGGGTCCCGTCACGTCTGCCAACATCGAGGAAGACGCCGACTTCGCGGTGCTCGACAAGAGCGTTTACATCGCGACGGTCAGCGAAGGCGGCAAGCTCCAGATCGAAATGCGCGTCAAGAACGGCCGTGGCTATGTCGCCGCCGACCGCAACTACGACGAAGACCTGCCGATCGGTTACATCCCGGTCGACTCGGTTCACTCGCCGGTGCGCAAGGTCAACTACTCGGTCGAAGCGGCTCGTCTCGGACAGATGACCGACTACGAAAAGCTGATGATCGAAGTCTGGACCAACGGCGCAATCACGCCGCAGGATTCCATCGGTCTTGCAGCGAAGCTCGTGAAAGATCACATGAGCATCTTCATCAACTTTGAAGAGCCCACGGATGTCACCGAGCTGCCGCAGGAAATCACCAACGATCCGCGCCTCGAGCATCTGGATCGCAGCGTGGAAGAGCTCGAACTTTCCGTGCGCTCCTACAATTGCTTGAAGAACGCGAACATTCAGACGATCCGCGAACTCGTGCAGAAGAGCGAGAACGAAATGCTGAAGACGAAAAACTTCGGCCGCAAATCGCTCAACGAGATCAAAGATATACTAGTGAAGATGGGCCTCAGCTTGGGCATGAAGTTCGATGAGCACGGCCGCATTATCTGGCCGCCGCTGCCGAGCCAGACCGCACCTCCGACCGCGATGGAAGACAACGCAGGTCTGTAAGATCAGCACGACGATTCGCAAGGCCGCGCAAATTGTTCGGCCTTGCGAGTCGCGCAGTACCCAGGGTTCGAGCCACAGTAAGATGAGGCCACCCTGTAGCCGCGATCGTTTGCCAGATCGCGGGGTTTAGAGCCAACACGATCGAGCCGTAATCATCAAACTGGCAATCGTCGATTCGCTCGCGAAGTATAGGCACCAAGAATTAAGGCGCGCTTAAGGCCGCCGCGAAAAAGGAAACTGGAAACGAAATGCGACACCTTAAGTCAGGATCGAAACTCGGCCGCAACCCGTGGCACCGCCGCGCGACGCTGCGCAATCTCGTGACGAATCTTCTCGAGCATGGCCGCATCACGACCACGCTGACGCGCGCGAAGGCAGCTCGCCCAGTGGCGGAAAAAATCATCACGCTCGGCAAGCGCGACACGTTGCAGTCGCGCCGTCAGGCCGCTGCGTACCTCACGACGCCGCACGTGACGCAGAAGCTGTTCTCCGACATCGCTCCGAAGTTCGCCGATCGTACGGGCGGTTACACGCGCATCATCGCCGCAGGCATCCGCGTCGGCGACGGCGCCAAAGTCGCCATCCTCGAACTCGTCAACTACGAGCTCAAGAAAAAAGAAAAGAAAGAGCGCCCCAAGAAAGAGGAAGTCGCCGAAGAAACCAAGGGCTGACCCTCGTTGGCGGCGATCGATCGAGATCGCAACTCAATTTAAATTTTCATCAAGCCCTTTCCGATCCTGGAGCGGGCTTTTTGTTTTGATTCTCTCCTTCCGAAGTTTCCGGTTTCCTCAGCCAAATTTCTATATGTGGCGGAGGGCGATCATTGGGTCGACCTTTACGGCGCGCCTCGCGGAGATGAAGCAGGCAGCGCCACCGCGATCGGCGTCAAAGTGCGGGCTCTTACTGATCTCGCCGACGTCGTTAAATTCCACTTGACATATAAGTATAGACTTATATAAGGATATGACTATGCAAGAGCTGGCACAGTTGGATGCGGTGTTTTTGGCGATGGGGGATCCGACGCGGCGGGCGATATTGGCGCGGTTGGCGCGGGGGGAGGCTACCGTCGGGGAATTGGCGGAGCCGTTTGCGATGTCGCAGCCCGCGGTGTCGCAGCATTTGAAGGTGTTGGAGGGGGCGGGCCTGGTGGTGAGTCGCGTCGACGGGCAGAGGCGGCCGCGGAGGTTGGCTCCGGCGGGGATTGATGCGATGGAGCGGTGGCTGGCGACGCTGCGTGCGGGGATGGAGAAGAGCTACGAGCGGCTGGACGAGGTTTTGGCGAGAATGGAAGAAGAGCCGAAGAGGAAGAAAGGGAGGAAGGCATGAGCAGACTTATGTTGAAGACGGAAGGCGATACGCATGTGATTGTGACGCGGCATTTTGCGGCGTCGCCGGAGGCGGTGTATCGCGCGCATCTCGATCCGAAGATTGTGCAGAGATGGTTGTTGGGACCAGATGGGTGGACGATGCCGGTGTGCGACCTGGATGCGCGGTCGGGTGGAAAATTTCGGTATGAGTGGAAGCATGAGACGAAGGGGCATGGATTCCATATTACCGGCGAGTTTGTGGAGCTGACGCCGCACAGCAAGATTGTGCACATCGAGCGGATGTTTTTGCCGCAGCAGACGCCGGACAATCACATTGAGACACGATTCGAGCCGGATGGGTCGGGTACGCTAATGACGATGCGGATGACGCTGCCGGATGAGGCGACGCGGGCGGCGATGCTATCCACTGGGATGGAGAAGGGGATGGAGAATAGTTACGAGAGGTTGGAGAGGATGATTCCGGCCAGGATGGAAGCTGGAAAGTAGAAATTGGAAATTGGAAGATCGGGAGAGGGCATCGATAGGATGCCCTCTTTTTTGTTTGTGGTAAGGCCGCAAAAAGTAGATTCCTCGCTTCGCCCGGAATGACAGTGTCTTTGTGGCGTTCTCCAGGAGCGTCCTGAACATAACGAAACGTTGAGTTGGGGCGCGAAAAAACGCCGGCAAGATGCCGGCGCTACCGAAGAAAGAAGGGCACGGCCGTGCCGTGCCCCTACGGAGTGCGTCGAAGTAGGGTATAAAGTGGCTCGGTTTTTCTTGGGAGGGTTCGTGACGACGTTGGGAAGGCGGTTGGGTCGGATCGGGATTCTGGGACTCGCGGCGGTGGTGTTTTTTGCGTTGGTGCTGTCTGCGGTCGGGCAGAGTGCGCAGCAGAAGATGAGTACGGCGACGCCGGCGGCGGCGAAGGTGAATGATAAGGAGGTGGCGCCGACGAGGCTCGATTTATTGCGCGGCGCTTATGGGGAGGATCGGAGTAACAACGATTTGATTTCGTATCACCTCGATATTCGGGTGGATACGGAGAAGAAGTACATCAGTGGGAAGAATACGATTCGCTTCAAGATGTTGAAGGATGGGAAGAGGATTCATCTCGATCTGAATGAGGCGTTGAAGATTGATAGGATTTTGTTGGTTCCGGATCCTGGGCGACTGGAAGAAAAAGATGGCGACGTAAAGTCGCCTCTACGAGCGGGCACGTCGGCGGTGCAGGATGGGGTTGAGTTAAAGTATTCGCGGGATTCGGGGGCGGTTTTTGTGGATTTTCCGGAGGTGCTGCGGGCGGGGCAGACGTATGCGATTGATTTTTATTATTCGGGGAATCCGGTGGAGACGGGGAGGTTTGGGAGCATTGCGTTTAAGACTGATCCGGCGGGGCATCCTTGGATTAATACGGCGTGCGAAGAGACGGGCGCGAGCATGTGGTGGCCGAACAAGGATCAGTGGCGCGACGAAGTGGAGGAGATGGAGATCAGCGTCGCGGTGCCGAATGGACTGGTGGATGTTTCGAACGGAAGATTTGTGCGGAAGACCGATCTCGGCGATGGATACACGCGGTGGGATTGGATGGTGCACTATCCGATCAACAATTACGATGTGTCGCTGAATATCGGGAATTACGAGCATTTTGCTGACAAGCTGGGCGATTTGACGCTGGATTTTTATGCGTTGCCGCAGGATCTGGAGAAGGCGAAGCGGCAATTTTCGCAGGCGAAGGGAATGCTCGAGGCGTATCAACATTATTTTGGCGAGTATCCGTTTGTGAAGGACGGGTACAAGTTGATTGAAGTGCCGTATTCGGGGATGGAGCATCAGAGCGCGGTCACGTACGGCAATCATTTCGCGAATGGATATCTGGAGCGCGACTGGACGGGCGTGGGGATCAGTCCGCGATTCGATTTCATCATCATTCATGAGAGCGGGCACGAGTGGTTTGGCAATGCGGTCAGCGCGGCGGACCGCTCGGACATGTGGATTCACGAAGGGTGGACGACGTATCTGGAGTCGCTGTATGTCGAGTACATGTGGGGGCACGACGACGCGCTGAAGTACATCAGCGGGTACAAGCCGAAGGTGAAGAACGAGCGGCCGATTATTTCGGCGCGCGGAGTGAATGCGACTCCGCCGCAGGATCAGTATTTCAAGGGGATTTTATTTTTGAATACGCTGCGCAGCGTGGTGAATGATGATGCGAAGTGGTTTGCGATGCTGCACGATTTATTTCAGAAATTTAAGGATCAGAACATCATGACGGAAGACATTGTGGCGTACATGAATCAGTACACGGGGATGAATCTGACGCCGATTTTCGATCAGTATTTGCGGCATACCGCGATTCCGACGCTGGAGTTGAAGTTTGATGATGGGGCGGGGACGGTGAAGTATCGGTGGAAGGCGGATGTGAGCGGGTTTGCGATGCCGGTGCGGGTGGGGAATCCGAACGGGTGGGAGATTATGAAGGCCACGACGGAGTGGCAGACGATGAAAGAGCCGGCGAAGAAGGCGGAGTTTCAGGTGGCGGAGGATTTGTATTACGTGAATGTGGAGAAGGAATAGCAGGCCGGCTGGGTTCGCAGGGGAACAACAAGAGAAATCAGAGCGTGGAGCGGATTACGTCCGGGCGAGCTGGGGCGCAGCACTGCTGCGCCCCTACATGATTATGCCGAATCGATGAGATGAACTCCGACTGCACAACTGTTAAAGCGTTTTCAGGAATGCGACCAGGTCTGATTTCTGTTGGTTCGTGAGATTGAGGGCAAAGCGCGTGTTGTAGAAATTCACGGCGTCGAGCAATGTGGCAGCCGATCCGTTGTGAAAGTAAGGTGCGCGCGCGGCGAGCCCGCGAAGGATCGGTCCCTTGATCTTGCCGATGTGATCGAAATTGCCATCGATCAGGCCCTGTCCGAGATCCGTGGTCGTTTTGCAAGTATTGGTTGGCAGACCTGTGGTCGGATCCTTCAGGCATACGGTGATCTGAGGTAAGTAGCTCACATCGAGTCCGCCCAGATTGACGAACGGCGACGTGGGACTCGGGTCACCGGTGCCGATATTCAGTGGAGTGGGAAAAGAGTGATTGCCGACGTTGGGAGTGTCGTGGCAAGTGCCGCAGGTTCCTTGTAGAACGGGAATTCCGCCGGCGACGAGCCCTCCGGCAGCGACATCGTCGTTGATGCCGGCGACGCCGCTGATCGGAATCACTAAAGAATTGAAAAGAGTCTCGCCACGAACGACGGCCTGGCGAGCCTCGGCTAATTCACCGTAGTGTGGGCCTTGCTGCGACCATGATTGGTAGAGATTAAAAATGTCGGGAGTAAACTGACCATCGCCCGGAGTGACGAGGCCGCCTGGTTGTTCGTCAGCGGGAACCAAAGGGTGAATGCTGGAGTTGACGGTGATGAAGAAGGGCTGAGTGGTCAAGGGCGTTGGACCGCCGTTCGCACCATTACTGTTGAGCAGCCCGGCGCGTATATCAAATGCCTGCGCAGTGAAAAGCTGAGTCTCGAAATTGATGATTTCCTGTTGCTCGGCGGGAGTTGGCCGCGTTCCGTCGCCTTGTGCGTGCGTGACCGTCGCATCGACGGTTTGGTGGGCGAGATCGCTCATCAGGGAAGAAGGGTAATTGCCGAAGGTGATTTTTGTGGTCCCAGTGAGGGGCGAGGATTCTCTGCCGTCGAACATTACGGTGCTCAGGAAAGCAAGGTTGGTGGTCGGCAGAGGGCGGCGGTACATCGAGATGACGTCGGTGGCGTTGCAACCATACTGGTTGTTGACGCTCATCACCTGGTAGTTGGCGGTGTCAGGGACAGCGAGGAAGATGCGAATCAGGCCTCGGGTGAGCAACAACTGGTACGCTTCGTGACGTTTCTCGAATGTGGAGACGTCCGCCGAAGGGCAGGTTGCGCCGTCCACGGTGCGGAAAATGGGGTCAGTCCCGCCAGTGGCGAAGAATCGCTCTTGCAGATGAGGCGGGGCGACCGAGAAAGCGTCGCTGGGTTGATGGCAGGTGACGCAGCTTCGGCCGTTTGTGCCCATAGACAGGAAAAAGGGGTTGGTGGAGGTTTCGGTGGGGCCACCGACGTTCACATTGGCGAGAGCGCCGCTAGGGTCGCCGAAGACCTGAAATTTCGGGATGACCATGTTGGAGGAACCGCTGAAAGCGAGTCCCGCCGCGGCCACGAACAAAGCGGCCACAGAAGCGATGGGCAGCGCCCGTCTGACAAACTTCCGCCCGGCGAGCGACTGTCTCCAAGCATGGAGCTTTTGCGGTATGGGAGAGCTGGAATGAGTTGGCATAGGAGGTCCCTTTCGAGGGTGGCGTTGGTGGAGATGACTTTGTCGAGCCGACACAGACGCCCCGGTTGAGGCGAACTCTGGCATCCCTGCTGAGCGCTAAGCAATGCTCGGAGCATGAAATGTTGATGAGCTGCTATTTCCTTGCTACAAATGGTGTTAGCCCTACAGATGAGCGGTGGATTCCATCCTTCTTCCTCGGCCCGCTCGGAGTGTCTGAATGCCTCAAGGTGGTAATCACCCGGTCCTGCGGTTTGGTGTATTCGAAGCGAATATTTCTGCGCAGGAACTGAGGAAACACGGAACCCGAGTGCGGTTGCGAGGCCAGTCCTTCTGGATCCTGTCCATGCTTCTGGAGAAGCCGGGCGAGGTGGTCACCCGAGAAGAAATGCAGCAAAGGCTGTGGCCAGCCGATACATTCGTAGATTTTGAACACAGCTTGAACAGTGCGATCAAGAAGCTGCGCCGCGTGCTGGGCGACTCCCCCGAAAATTCGCGGTATATCGAAACGATTCCCCGCGTGGGTTACCGGTTTATTGCGCCGGTGCAGGAAATCAGCGCGCCGGGAGCGGCGGGAGTGGTGGAACGCGAAGTCCCGGCGAACACTGCTGAACCGCAAGGTCAAGCTGTACCGGTTGCTTCACGAAAAAACTGGCCGCGATTCGTTGTCGTGGGTATAGCGGTTGTCGTCTTTGGAGCAGTCGTGGTTCTTGGGTGGCGAATGACCCACGTTCGACCAGAGCCGACAGGAGAAAAGGTAGTTCTCGCGGTTCTTCCGTTTTCCAATCTAACCGGAGATGCGGGGCAAGAGTACTTCAGCGACGGATTGACGGAAGAAATGATCGTCCAACTCGGCGAGATGGACCCGGAGCGCATAAGCGTGATCGCGCGGACCTCGGTCATGCACTACAAAGGGATGTCGGAGGCGTTGCCTCAGATCGGCAGCGAGCTGGGAGTGCAATATGTGCTCGAAGGCAGCGTGCGAAGGGATTCGAGCAGAGTTCGCATCACGGCGCAGCTTGTGCGCGTGAAGGATCAGACACCGGTGTGGTCGCGCGAGTACGATCGCGAGTTGGCCGCGCTGTTGACGCTGCAGCACGAAGTAGCGCAAGAAGTCGCGAATGAAATGCGGATCACATTGGGGGAGAAGCCTAAGCCGACGACCACTGTGGGCGCCAAACCAGCGACGTCGCCAGAATCATACGCGTCATACGACCTTTATTTGCAGGGACGATATTTCTTGAACCAGCGCACGAACGAAGGATTTCGGCGTGCGGCGGACTATTTTCAGCAGGCGATTGATCGCGATCCCAGCTACGCGCCTGCCTATGCTGGACTGGCAGATACCGATGGGTTGATGAGCACGTGGTATCAGGGGCCACAAGGCGAGCTGATGCCGAAAGGGCGTGCCGCCGCGCTGAAGGCGCTGGAACTGGACGACACGCTGGCTGAAGCGCATACATCGATGGCATTAATTGCCGAAAGTTACGACTACGATTGGCAAACTGCGGAAAAAGAATTCAAGCGTGCGATTGAGTTGGATCCGGGTTACGCCACCGGGCATCAGTGGTACGCCGAATTCCTTTCCTGGCAGGGCCGTTTTGAAGAAGCTTTGGCGGAAAGCGAGAAGGCTCGGCAACTCGATCCGTTATCGATGATCATTGCCGCAGACCATGCCACGATTCTGTACAACGGAAGGCAATACGACCGCGCGCTCGCACAAGCACTTGCGGTGCTCAACATGGATCCGCACGCGCCGCGCGCCGGATCCGTTGTGATTTATTCGTACATTCGGCAAAGGAAGTTCGCCGAGGCGCAGGAATTCCTTGAGCGCAGCGGAATCAGTCGCGATGATCCGTGGTTTTCGGTAGTGGAGGCAGTTGTGTGCGGCTACTGGGGCCACACTACAGAGGCACAGGAAGCATTGAGCAAGGCCGAGCGGTTTGCATGGACACCTGAACAGAGGATCGAGGCTCTGCTTATGGCTTATTCGGCTGTGGGCCGGAAAGAGCAAGCCATCGCGCTTTTGCAACAGGCGTTCGTCAGTCGTTCGAACGTGGTCACCGGTTTGAAGGTCGATCCGATCTACGATCCGCTAAGGAGCGACCCGCGTTTTCAAGAAGTGATGCGCCAGGCGGGTCTAGGCGATGTTGGCGCAGCTGCGAAGCGGTAGGGGATACGTGGTGCCGTAGATCAGGTGGGTTCGGTGGTTTGTGGCGGTGTTTGCGGTTTGCGGAGTTGGAAGTAGGTGAAGAGGGCGAGGTAGGCGAAGAAGGCGCCGATGGAGTCGAGCAGGGAATCCCATGGGGTGGCGGTGCGGCTGGCGACGAAGGCTTGGTGGATTTCGTCGAGGCAGGCGTAGCCGGAGGCGATGATGAGGGCGGTGAGGCCCCACGTCCAGCGCCAGCCGATGCGGGCGCCGCGGATGGCGCGGAAGAGCAAAATCGAGAAGATGAAATATTCGGTGAAGTGGGCGCACTTGCGAATGATGTGATGGATATGGGTGATTTGGCGGTGCGTGAAGTGCGGGAGGAGCCAGCGCAGGAAAGGCTCGATGAAGTGGCTGGTGTGTTCCTGGGAGAAGAGGTCGGTGGACATCCAGAAGATGAAGCCGGCCCAGAGGAAGGCGGGCCACCAGGCACGCAGCCAGCCGGGAATGAGCGATGAGGCGAGGCGCGGCTGAACTTCGTGGAGGCTGGGGGCGGGGCGCGGGTTGCGCCAAGGTTGATCGGGCACTGCGTGGTTGCTCCAGAGTTGCCTTGCGCTCGGGTTTTTTGCACGCGAGCGAATTTAGTTTAGCGCGGTGATTGGTGGCGAAGTTGGTCGGAGAAGAAGCATGTTGCGTTGGGGGTAGTAACGCTCGGGATGATTTGCTTGTTGGATTGGAAAAGACCCACCCTCGCAAATCGAGGGTAGGGCACCCAGATGCCGCTTGGACGGAAACGTCGCGGAGAAGGCGGCTACTCGATGCGGTAGTTGGGGGCTTCGCGGGTGATGATGACGTCGTGGACGTGGGATTCGCGGAGGCCGGCGCTGCTGATGCGGACGAAGCGACCGTTGGTTTTGAGATCGTTGAGAGTTGGCGCGCCGACGTAGCCCATGCCGGATTTGAGGCCGCCGACGAGTTGCTCGGTGAGAGCGCCGAGCGGACCTTTATATGGGACGCGGCCTTCGACGCCTTCGGGGACGGATTTGCCGCGCTCGCGGTCGGCGTCGTCCTGCACGGTGGCGTAGCGGTCGGAGCCTGCGTCCATCGCGGCGGTCGAGCCCATGCCACGATACGACTTGAAGGTGCGGCCTTGATAAAGAATTGTTTCGCCGGGGGATTCTTCTGTGCCGGCGAAAAGGCTGCCAATCATCACGCAAGAAGCGCCTGCGGCGATGGCTTTCGTAACGTCACCTGAAAATTTGATACCGCCGTCGGCGATGATGGGGACGCCGGTGCCCTCGGCTGCGCGCGAGGCTTCGATGATAGCGGTGAGTTGCGGGACGCCGGCGCCGGTGACGACGCGCGTGGTGCAGATCGAGCCGGGGCCGATGCCGACTTTGAGGCCGTCGATGCCGAGCGAGATGAGATCTTTGGCGCCCTCGAATGTGGCGACGTTGCCGGCGATGACTTGCATTTCAGGGAGGCGGTGCTTGAGCGCGGTGATGGCTTCCATCACACGAGTCGAGTGGCCGTGCGCGGTGTCGACGGCGAGGACGTCGACTTTGGTTTTGGCCATTTCGACGGCGCGTTCGAGGAAGTCGCCGGTGGCGCCAACTGCGGCTCCGACGCGGAGGCGGCCGTGGTCGTCTTTTGCGGCGCGCGGGTATTCGAGCTTTTTCTGGATGTCTTTAACGGTGATGAGGCCTTTGAGGTTGAAGTCCTGATCAACGACGAGGAGTTTTTCGATGCGGTGCTTTTGCAGGATGCGTTCGGCTTCGTCGAGCGTGGTGCCGACGGGGACGGTGACGAGATTGTCTTTCGTCATGACGGAGCTGACGAGTTGATTGTGATTTTTTTCGAAGCGGAGATCGCGGTTGGTGAGAATGCCGGTGAGGCGCGAGCCGCGCGTGACGGGCAGGCCGGAGATGCGGTACTTCTCCATGATTTCGAGCGCCTGGCGGAGAGTTATGTCGGGCGAGATCGTGACGGGGTCGACGATCATGCCGCTCTCGGAGCGTTTTACGCGGTCGACTTCCTCGGCTTGGCGGTCGATGGGCATGTTGCGATGCACGATGCCGATGCCGCCCTGGCGCGCGATGGCCATGGCGAGGTTCGACTCGGTGACGGTGTCCATCGCGGCGGATGCGAGCGGGATGTTGAGCGAGAGCTTGCGCGTGAAGCAGGTGCGCGTGTCGACCTGCGTGGGCAGGATTGAAGATTTGCCGGGGAGCAGGAGCACGTCGTCGAATGTAAGACCTTCGGGAATGGGACCGTCGATCATTCCAACCTCATTTCAAGGGAGTGGGGAGCGGCTAAAAACAGCGCAGCCCAGCGGGTGGCCGCCGGGCCGGTGGAAAAATTCATCAAATCGAAAAAATGAATCACTGTGAAGTTTCTATTGTAGGGATGAGTGCGGGTGGGGTCAAGTTTTGGGGTGTGGGTTGCGCGGCGTACGCGTGCGGAAGCGTAGGTCGGGTAGGACTTAACGCTGAGATCCTTCGGCGTCCTTCGGGCGCCTCAGGATGACAGCACTGGGTTTATGGATTTGCGGTGTGGAGAATCGGAAAGTGTCGAGAGGTGGACTCATTGACACGTTTTGGCTGCGTGCCATAGACTCGCCGCGATTTTACGCCAATTTCCCGAAAGAAAAAGGAGTCCGAATGCGGGTGTTTTCTTCGTGGACGCCGTCAGCTTGCGCAGTTCTGTTGATTGGAATGTTCGCGCTTGGTGCCCTGCCGGCGGCGGCGCAAAAGCCGTTGGAGCCGGAACAGAAAGCGGACGACAAATCGAATATCGCGGTCGTCGAAGTGACGCCGGGAACGGCGACGGCGGCGATTGGCGGGAAGCTACAGTTCAAAGCGGTGGCGAAGGACAAGTCGGGAAACGCGTTACCTGATGCTGTGAAATATTGGTATGCGGCGCCGTTTGATGCGGCTGGCGCGCAGCAGACTGGCGAGATTTCCTTTTTTCAGCCGGGCGAGATTACGGTTGGGGCGCTGATTGGGAGCAAGATCGGGTACGCGCATGTCGTCGTTTCGAAGCCCGCGATTGCGAAGATTGATGTTGCGACGCCTGCGGCGCCAATATTTGTCGGCGGAAGTCATTTGCTGGTGCCGACACCACGCAATCCGAGCGGAGATCCGAGAACCGACATTGCGATTACATGGACTTCGGAGAATCCGTCGGTCGCGACGGTGGATTCAGCAGGGATGGTGCATGCACTGAAGGCGGGGAAGACGAAGATTCGTGCGGCGGCAGAAAGCGTCCGCGGCGAAACTTCGATCGAAGTTGTGAAGCCAAAGTTTGCGAGGCTTGTCGTTACGCCGGAGACGACTTCGGCGCGGACCGGAAACGTGTTGCACTTTGCGGCGAAAGGCGGAAACGGCGCCGATCCAGGCGGCGAAGTTTTGTGGGGGGTGGAAGGTTCGGGCGCGCAGATCTGGCCGGACGGGGCGTTTGTCGCGGAGAAGCCGGGGACGTATACGGTTGTGGCGGTCGCCGGCGATCGCGAGGCTTCGGCGAGTGTGCTGGTGACGCCGCGCAACGCGGGACGTGAAGTGGAGTTTGTGAGCCGCTCGATGCCGCAAGACGAACAGTTTGCGGAAGAATGGATCTGGGATCATTACGCATATCTGTCGGGGATCAGCGACAAAGTTTTTATATATGACATCGCCGATCCGGCGCATCCGGTGAGCAGCGAGCCGCTGAAGGTGGACGCACGGATTATTAATGATGTGAGCGTGACGGCGGACGGAAAAATCGGAGTGATCACGCGAGAAGGAGCATCGAGCCGGAAGAATGGGATCGTGTTTCTGGATACGAGCGATCCGATGCATCCGAAAGTTTTGTCGGAGTACACGGCGACGGTGACGGGCGGTGTGCACAGCGCCTACATCTTTGGGCACTACGTTTATCTGACGGATGATTCGACCGGGTCGCTGCGCGTGATTGATTTTGCGGATGTGAAGAATCCGAAGGAAGTGGCGCGATGGCAGGTGGAGAGTTCGGGGCAGATGCAGACCGTGCTGCCTGAGGGAGAAGGCGTCTCGACTGCGGGACGCTATCTGCATGACGTGCAGGTGGTGGACGGGCTGGCGTATCTGGCGTATTGGCGCGATGGTGTCGTGATTCTGGATGTCGGCAATGGAATTAAGGGCGGGAGTCCGGAGCATCCGCAATTTGTTTCGACGTATCGATTCAACTATGACGAGTTGTATGGAGCGGGGTGGTTGAGCGGTGCGCATGCGGTGTATCGCTACAAGAATTATTTGTTTGTGGGCGATGAGGTTTTTCCGGCGGTCTTCAGCCTGGCGTCGCACGAGCGCATTCCGGTGCGTGGGATCGCGCACGTTTTAGATGTGACGGATATTACGAAGCCGCGCGAAGTGGCGACGTACAGCGTGCCGGAGGCGGGGTCGCACAATATCTGGGTGTTCGACGATGTTTTGTATATGGGGTATTACAACGGAGGGGCGCGGATACTGGATGTGTCCGGTGAGCTGCGCGGGGAGCTTTACAATCAGGGGCGCGAGATTGCGCGGTACTGGTCGGGGGATGCGAAAGGGTATCGGACGAATTTGCCGTTTGCGTGGGGGGCGTATCCATATAAGGGCGTGATTTACGTGAATGATGTGCATAGCGGGATCACGGCGATCAAGTTGGGGAAGCCGAAGGCGTATTCGATTACGACGGAGGCGCCGCACTGAGAAGAGAGTTGACAGTCGACAGTTGACAGTCGAAAGGGAAGAAGAAAAGTGCTTGGAGGCTCGGCGGTTTTTGCCGGGCCTTTTGATTTTGGGAATGCTGAGCGGTTGCTAGATGAAGGTTGAGTTGGTTGCGGGCATGGGCCGCAGCGTGCTGCGCCCCTACATGATCTTGGCGAGGCGCGCGAATCAGTCCATTTTCCAGAAGGCGATGCCGGCGGCTTGGGAGGGGGTGTCGACGGTGGCGACTGTGGTTCGCGATTGCAGGTCGATGACTTCGACGGTGCCGGGTTCGCTGCCGATGCCTTCGACGGTGATGAAGGCGTAGCGGCTGTCGGGAGTGACGACGACGCCATGTAAAACTTTACGCATGGTGGGGATGCGCGCGAGTTCTTTGCCGGTGTGTGTCGAAAAGATTGAGACAGAGGCGTCGCGCTTGTTGGTTGCGACGAGCAGCGCGCCGTCGGGCGAGACATCGAGGTTGTAGATGCCGTTGCCGGCGGGAATTCTGCGCGCCAGCTTCCAGGTCTTTGCGTTGACTTCGACGATTTCATTCGATTTGTTGCAGGCCACGTAGATCCGGCTTGCGTCGATGCTCGGCTGCGCCCACGTCGGGCTGCAGGTGACGGAAGACATGGTCATGCCACCGTGCGGGTCCACAATCACGGATTGTGGCAGCGCGTGGAATCCTTCGCGTGGAGCCATGCCGTTGAAGCCTTGCTCTTTGCCGGCGCTGACGCGGAAGGTGCGAGCGACCTTCATTTGCTCGGCGTCGATCTCGACCAGGAGGTCGTCCATCATGCAGGCGGAATATTGATGCGAACCGTCGCGGGTGACGCGCGATCCGTGCGGCATGATGCAGGTGGGGATGCGGGTGATTTCGAGCATGGCGTTGGTGTCGACGACGGAAACGCTGCTGGGGACGGGATCACCGTGCAGGTTGAAATTGACGACGTAGAGAAAGTTGCCGTCGGGGGAGACGTCGGCGGTGGCGGGGAAGAGTCCGAGGCCGACCTGGCCCACGACGCGGTCGTCGTCGGAGGCGTATTTGACGGCGGTGCCGAACGGGCGGCCGTGGCCGATGGAGACGTAGAAATTCTTGCGGTCGGGTGAGAAGGCGATGCCGTGCGGACCGCTGACGTCGGCCTGGAGGATGCGGGTTTCGGTGGTTTTTTCGAGTTTCGCGCCGTTGGGGCCGAAGCGCACGGTGGCGATGCGGTCGGAGGCTTCGCAGACGAGCTTGACCCAGTAGTTGTGGGTGGGAGCGTCGCCGGCCGATGCAGAGAGGGCGAGCACGACGAAGAGCGCGGATGCGCTTCCGACGGCTGTGGCGAACGCGCGAATCTTCAGTTGCAACAGTTCACTCCTTCGGCGGGACATCTTATATCAACTTGCGCGGGCAATTTTGACTTCGGATTCATGACGTACGGATGACGCCCGGGCAAGCTGGGGCGCAGCGTGCTACGCCCCTACATGGCATGCGCTGTGTGCGTGAATGAGGTGCGTTTGCGAGCGGTGTTGCTTGTGCGTCGATGTGACGTGAAATAATGTGATGGACATGAGGATAGCGATTCCGGAGTTTGTGCCGCATCGGTGGCTTTCGAATGGGCATGCGATGACGATTGCGGCGGTGTTTGTGCCGCGGAAATTTCGGCTGCCTGAAGCGGAGCCGCGGCTGTTTCGCGTCGATCCGTATTCGCAGTTGCTCGGGTTGTGTCACTGGCAGGTCGGGAAGATGAAGCAGACGCCGGTGATCGTGACGGTGCATGGGCTTGAAGGCTCGGCGGATTCGAACTACGCGAAGGGAATTGCGGAAAAGGCGTATCACCGCGGCTTCCATGTTGTGCGGATGAATCAGCGGAATTGCGGCGGGACCGAGAAGCTGACGCCTACCTTATATAACTCGGGGATGAGCGGGGATTATCGCGCGGTGCTCGAGGAGTTGGCGGACGAGGGATTCGAGCGGGTGTTCTTCGCCGGGTACTCGATGGGCGGAAATCTCGTTATGAAAATGGCCGGAGAGTATGGCGAGGAGTTTCCGGCGGCGCTGCGAGGTGTTTGCGCGGTTTGCCCGGCGCTGGATTTGTCAGCGTGCGCGGATGCGCTGGAGCGGCGAGACAATTATTTGTATACGCGGCACTTTGTGAAGGGGCTGATGGCGCGGTATGCGCGGAAAGCGCAGATGTTTCCGGGGCGGTATCGAACGGATGGTTTGCCGCAGATTCGAACGGTGCGCGAGTTTGATGATGCGATCACGGCGCCATGCTTTGGGTTTCGCGATGCGGAGGAATATTACGAGTCGGCGGGGGCGAAACGGGTGGCGGCGGATGTGCGCGTGCCGATGATGCTGATTACGGCGGAGGATGATCCGTTTGTGCCGTATGTGTCGTTTCTGGCGTCGCGCGTGGAGAAGAATCCTTCGATACAGTTTGTGCCGACGCGGCATGGGGGACATTGCGCTTATATATCGTCGCAGAGCGGGGTGGAGAGGTTTTGGGCGGAAGAGCGAATTGTGGATTTTTGCGAGGGGATTTGGAAGGAAGATGTGCGGGCTGGTGGTAAGACAGCCAGGGTTTCGGCTACGGCACAGCAGGCGCCTTCGGTTTGATTGGGGGCTAGCGATCGAAAAAACCGCACCCTTTTAAAACCAAAAGGGTGCGGCACCCGACACCCGTTCTCAACTTCAAGAAGCTAGGCGAAGGGTTTTTCGAGGGAGATGGCGAAACCTTGCGTCAGGAGTTGGGCGGGGCCGTCGGGTGCAATGACCATGTCGTCTTCGCAGCGAATGCCGAATTCGCCGGGTACATAGATTCCAGGCTCGTTCGAGAAGGTCATGTTCGACTGCAGCACGGTTTTGCTGCCGCGCACCAGATAGGGATGCTCGTGGCCGTCGAGGCCGATGCCGTGGCCGAGGCGGTGCGTGAAAAGCTTGTAGCCGGGGCCGTAGCCCGCGGAAGTCACAGCGGCGCGTGCGGCGTCATCGACGGTGCCGGACAGGCGTCCGGCGCGTGCAGCGTCCAGCGCGGCATCTTGTGCTTTGCGCAGCGTATCGAAGACTTTGACGAGTTTGTCGGACGGCTTCTCGCCAAAAACGACGGTGCGAGTCACGTCGGATTCGTAGCCTTCTACCTTTGTACCGCCGTCGATCAGGACGACGTCGCCGGGTTTCAGCGTTTGCGGCTTGATCGAGCCATGTGGGAGGGCTGCTGAGGCTCCAATCAGAACGAGCGCGCCGCCTTGCAGATTCATTTTGGAGAAACCCTCTTCGATCCAACGTCCGATGTTGTCCTGGGACATTCCTTCCTTCAATGATGCGAAGACCGCGCGGAAAACGTCGAACGTGGTGTCGCACGCGAGACGCATCAATTCCAATTCGTGCGCCGATTTGCGGCCGCGGCAAGCGATCGTCACCGGATCGGCGGAAGCGAATTCGAATCCGGGCGCGGCGCGACGGAAGTGATCGAAGAACGTGAAGCCGGCGGTTTCTTCGACGCCGATTTTGCCGGAGCGAATACCGCGATCGGCGAGAGCTTTCGCTGCGAGCTCGGTTGGGCTCTCGTCTTCCTGCCACGCGTGGATTTCCATCGGGATGCGCAGCCGTTCGCGCAGACGACCTTCTTCGAATCCCGGCACGACCATGATAGGAGTGCCTTCGCGCGGGATCACCAGGCCCAGCAATCGTTCGCTCAATCCCCAGTGGACTCCGGTGAAGTAGTAGAGCGAAGTGCCTGGCGCAAAAAATAAGGCGTCGTATTTTTGCGGCGGCGTGGATGTCGCGTCGGCGGCTTGCGATTTCGGGTCCGCCATGAGTTGTTGCGCGTGTGCAATGCGCTCGCTGAATTCGGCCGGGGTGATGGGATGCACGCGCGAGCCGAGCGGAGTGAGCTTGTCGAATGCAGGTGGAAGCTCGGCTGACGGGGGAGGAGTTTGCGGCTCGGCGCGGAGCAGATCGGGTTTTGCGAGTACACCCAGGGACGTGGCGGCGATTGTGTGCCGCAAAAAGCGGCGGCGCGAGGAACTGGGAAGACGCGTAGAGGATTCTCCGTTCATGGCGGGAGGTTTATCCGGTGCGGAGCTGGGTGTCAAGCCGGAAGCGACGGACGGGCCAACTGCCAAGACCCGTGCGGACGACGGATCATTCTGACCGTGGCACAACTGCGGCCGGTATATGCGAGACGCGATTGGGTTGCGCTCGGTATCTCTGCACTATAACGCGTGACTCTGTCGCTCATTGGTTCTAGAACCTAGCTAGAACCTTATTCTTGGGTGTCGGAAACCAATCTGTGGATAATCCTAAATTCCATAGCTTCTATGTGCGTTTATATACCCACCGCGGTTAGGTCGAATAAATCACATCTAAATTCCAACAGGAAGTTAAGTAACTAACTAAAAAGAAGCGTCTTACTGTTCTTCAAAAGATCGACCAAAAATTGGCCGAAGCGGCCATTTTGGAACCACGATTGCACCCTCAGGCGGCTATCAAGCGAGAGATTTTTTAGACTTGGTTAGTTGTTTCGGTCGTTAAGTTCCTACCAAAAACGGGGATTTCGTAAAACTTAGGGGAGGGCTAAGTGAAAATAGCCTTTAGAAGCACAGTAATTTGGTTAACTTTGTTTGCAGTTGCACTGGGTCTGGTGGTGAGTGGCCAGGTCGCAGCACAGGTCATCAGCGGCGACTTGGTTGGCACGGTTCTCGATAAGACCGGCGCGGTGGTGCCGGGTGCGCGACTCGAAGCTACGAACGTCGACACCGCTGTGAAGTATCAGACCGTAGCCAATGAGAACGGCGAGTATCGTTTTAACAACCTGCCGGTCGCAACGTATAACGTCTCGGCATCGTCGGCGAACTTTGCCACGACGGTGGTCAACGGATTTAAGGTCGAATTAAACAAGACCAGCACCTTGCAGCTGACGCTGGAAATCAAGGGTGCGGTGACGTCGGTCGAGGTTTCGGGCAGCGCGCCGGCCCTGGATACCACGAGTTCGCAGATCAGCACGACGTTCGATCAGAAGCTGAACGCGGATTTGCCTGTTTCCTCCATTCCCGGCGGCGTCTTGAACCTGTCGCTCTTGAGCGCGGGCGTCGCGACTGGCGGCGGAATCGGCGCGGGCATGGGGCCAGCGGTTGGCGGCCAGCGTCCACGCAACAACAACTTCACCATCGAAGGTGTGGACAACAACAACAAGTCGGTGACCGGCGCGCTGGTCAACATTCCGAACGATGCAGTGGCGGAATTCTCGGTGCTGCAGAATCAGTTCGCGCCTGACTTCGGACACTCTTCGGGTGGTCAGTTCAATACGATCATCAAGAGCGGAACGAATTCGTATCACGGCGATGCGTACCTTTATTCGGAGAACCGGAACTTCAACGCGATCGATCAGTCGACGATCAACAACGGGTTCACTTCGAATCAGCGCTTCGACAACAACCGCATGGGCGGCACGTTCGGCGGACCGATCATCAAGAACAAACTGTTCTTCTTCGGAGCGCTGGAATACAACCCAGTCGGGCAGGCGGCCGTCCTTGGGTCGCCGATTTGCTCTCCAACGGCGGCAGGTTACGCCGCGCTGAGCGGACTCCCCGGAATTTCGGCGAACAACCTCGCGATCCTCCAAAAGTACGTGGCGCCGGCGGGTAAAGAGGATGCGTCGGGAACGTGCGGTTTCAACGGCTCGGGCGCGGAAAATGTAACGAGCAACACGGGAGCGGTGGCTTCGGTTCCGGAAGGCATCCTGAGTTTCTCGGGTCCGAACTACACGAACAACTGGTCCGCTCTGGGAAGCATCGACTACGATATTTCCAGCAGCGATCAATTGCGCGGACGCTATGTTTATAACCGGACCGTGGGAATCGACACCGCCGCTCAACTTCCGGCGTTCTATCTGAACACTCCGTTCAAGTTCCACCTGGTAACCATCAACGAATATCACACCTTCAGCCCCAACGTGCAGAACGAGTTCCGCGTCGGCTACAACCGCTATTTCAACACCACGCCGGCGGGCGATTTCTCGTTCCCGGGTCTGGATCAATTCCCGAACATCGTTCTGAACAGCCTGAATGGCCTGAACATCGGACCGGATGGGAATGCTCCGCAGTTCACGATTCAAAATACCTATCAGGCGTCCGACAGCATCACGTGGACTCACCGAGCGCATACCCTGAAGTTCGGTATCGAGGGACGCAAACTGATCTCGCCGCAATCGTTCACGCAGCGTGCCCGCGGCGACTATGAATACACTTCACTTCAGCAGTATATCGACGACCTCAGCCCGGACTTCCTCGCGCAACGAAGCGTTGGACAGTCGACATACTATGGCGACCAATCGGCGGTGTACTTCTTCATTAACGACAACTGGCGCATCCGGCAAAACCTGACGTTGAACTTCGGTGTGCGCTACGAATACACTACGACGCCGTTCGGCATTCGTTCGCAGCAATTGAACGAGATCGCCAGTGTTCCTGGCCTTGCGGAATTCGATTCGCCTCGCGCACCCAAGAACGATTGGGGCCCGCGCATCGGGTTCGCATATTCACCGGGGAACAGCGGCCGCACTTCGATCCGCGGAGGCTTCGGCATCGCCTATGACGTCCACTACGACAACATCGGCATCTTGTCTCTGCCGCCGGAGTTGAGCGTGACGGAAAACACTCCGTCGCTGACCGCGAATATCCCCAACTTCCTCGCCGATGGTGGCTTGCCGCCAGGGACCGGAGGAGTAACCACGTTCCCGGATGCAGCGTCAGCCCGTGCGGCGACTTCGACGTACTATCCGCCGAACGTCAAAGATCCGAAGACGATTGATTGGACGTTGGGCGTTCAACACTCCTTCGCGAAGGACTACACGCTGGAAGTGCGCTACATCGGGACACGCGGTATTCACCTCAACGTGCAGTCGATCGTCAACCTGGCGAACCTCGTGACGCCGTCGCTGTTCTTGCCGACGTACACGAACAACACCCCGTCGCAGGCAGCTTTGAACGCTTAACCAGTCACCCTGAATACGATTCTGTCCAGCGGAGACGGCGTAGTTCCGGCATACGACGCAGCCGGGTTCAACGGCAACGCCCTCACCTCGTTCATTCCGGATGGGTCCTCGATCTATCACGGTCTGGCGACACAGCTGACGCGGCGCATGAGCCACGGTTTGCAATTTGTGGCCGCTTGGACCTACAGCCATAACATCGACAACAGCACGGCAGACTTCCACACGACAGACCTGACGCCGCGCCGGCAGCAGAGCTTCACGGATCTGGCTGCGGACCGGGCGAACTCGGCGTTGGATCATCGCCACCGCTTCACCTTGGCGCTGCTGTACGATGTGCCGTTCTTCAAGAACGGCAACGCGCTGACCAGGAACGTTCTCGGCAATTGGGAGATCGCTCCGATCTACACGTATCAGACGGGCGAGTGGTACACCGTGCAGGACGGCGTCGATGCCAACCTGAACGGCGACTCCGCCGGCGACCGCGCCATCACCAACCCCGGAGGCGTGGGCAACACGGGCAGCGGCGTCAAGCCTCTGTGCACGAGTGCCGTCACAGCCTCACAATGCGTCTTGGATAACGTGCTGAACATCCCGGACGCGGTTGTCGGGTATCAGGCAATTAATCCCGGCGCAAAGTACATCCAAGCGTACTACGGCGCTTTGGCGACCACCGGCCGCAACACGCTTCTCGGCGCACCGACGAACAACTTTGACGCGACCGCTGTGAAGCGTTTTGCCTTCACCGAGCGCTACAAGGCGGAGTTCGCCGTTCAAGCGTTTAACTTGTTGAACCATCCGCAATTCCTGCCGTGCTGCTTTGCCGGCGCGGGACCGGGTGCTCTCGGCGGCGCGACCAACCAGGTTGCCTCGCAAGGCATCACCGGTTCGGCCCGCAACGCTCTGGAACCCCAGAACGGGATCTTCGGCAAGTGGAACTCGGTGTTCCCGAGCGAAGCTCGTGCACTGCAGCTCTCGTTGAAGATTTTCTTCTAAACAAAACTACGGCCGCCTGAAGTTCGGGCGCGAATTTCGGGGCGCTCCGGTTTCACCGGGGCGCCCTTTTTGTTTCAGGCGAAAGCTTGACTCGAGAGAATTTCTGGTCGCTAGGTCGGAAGCCCCACTTGAGAAAAGCGTGGTGTCGAGGAAATCGCTGTGGTGCCAATCAACCGGGGGATTACGCGGAGAGACTTGGTGGTGGTCAGACCTCAGACTAAGATCTGCGCGGATACTAAAGGCGTGGCGACCAGGGCCTATTCCATGCGAAGCGCGAGGACGTTCTTGTTCTGAATCTTCAGCTCGATGCCGAGCGGCGGACGAACGTCGGAACCTTGCGCGAGCGTGCCGCGCACCCAGAAATTCCCTGGAATTTCGCTCATCTTCGTCGGATCAAATACCGAACGGCTGCACGGGTTGCCGACCATCGGATGCCGTGCGTTTCGAAAGTCGTAGTCATTCGTCAGGCGCGTCAGATCGGTGATGTATTCGAGGCGGCAGTTGCCGAAAGGCGCGTTGACCTCATAGGCCCAATAGCCTTCGGGGCTGTTTGGGGAGCCCTGCGGCAAGCGGATAAGCATCGCGGGAACATTTTCTCCCGTTAGATGATTGACGAAGAAGAAGCTCTTGCTGGTCCACGGTTTGGACATCTCAGCGACTGTGGCGACTTCCGGCGCCGCTTCGGTAGCGTGCGGCAGTAGGGAATTGGGATCCACAGCCGGCGCGGCAACTTCAATCTGTGGGGGTGGGGCCGCAACGACGGCCTCAGCGGGTTTCGGATGCGAAACCAAGCGTGCGCCCAAGAGGGCGACGAACACGACGACGGCGATGCCGATGCCGAGAGGGATAGCCGGGTTTACGGGCTGCCCTTTTCGCGACGATCCACCGGCAATTACCCCAGGTATCTGAGGCATATCCGCCTTGAACCGCTCAACTTTGGGCTCGGCAGACGCTTCGGGCTGTGCCGGCGTTTGTGTCTCTGGCGTCTGTGTCTCTTGCGTCTGGGTTTGATCGGCCACACTACACCTGCCTGCCATTCGGACCTCGGCCGCACGGTATAGATGGATGCCGGCGCTGGGAACCGAACGGTCAATCGCTCACTACACGGACATCTTAGGAATTCGCCGCAGAACAAGGCAATGGACTAGAAGTACAGCTGTTGCGTGGTGGAAACGGTACTAACCGGAAACGTCGGGATGTGTCATGGCGATGACTGTTATCGGGATGAGAACAGATTCCGATTGATATCTTGTCTCAAAGCGCGACGCCGCCCTATGGTAGGGATTACGGCCAGACGTGGAGTAGTTTGCCTCGACGGATCTAATTACTTATGAGCGGCGATACACGAGCAGCGGCCCGCGCCTTCGTGCGCAGCCTCAATATTCTGCTGAAATTCGCACGCCTGTACGAATTTGGGCACGCGCGTACCGGGGCACAATTCGATACGGCCTGGCGAGAGCTCAAAACCGCGCTGGACGACAGTGGCGGTAGCGGACTCCTGCTGGGCGCGTCGGGGAATCAGATCCTGCTGGATGGCGTGCCACTAGGCGCCGCCGCCGGTGAGCGCGCCTTTGCGCAGCTCCTCACATCTTCAGGTATTGCCAGCATCCACTTCGGCACGAGCACATCCCAAGCGCAGTTTGCGCGCTTTGTGCGCGGCTTTCCGAGCGGAAACGCCAAGCCTACGGCTCTCGCGGAGCAACTGAAAGCGACACTCGCGGGCGACACCAGCATTAGGATCAACGAAATTCGCTACGTGGCTGAGGATGCATCCGTTGCCGGAATTAAGGTGGCGGCGAACCTGACGGCTAAGGTTCTTGGCGCACAGGGCGACAAGTTCAAGGATTTCTTCGACGACCCCAATAAGCTGCTTCAGATGATTCTGGCGGCCGAAAGCAGTCGCGGTCCTGGGGGTGGCGGTTCCGGACCAGGCACGGGCGGCGGTGGAGGCGTGGGCGGCAGCGGTACCGGCACGCTTTGGGATACAGGTGCGGGTGGCAGCGGAGGCTCAGGCGGCAGTGGTTCCGGGGGCGGTGGGTTTTATAGCGGTGGCGGTGCGAATGACGGCGGCTCGGGCTCCGGTGGCGCCGGGGTTGGCGTCGGTGTGGGCGGAGGCGGTGGCACCGGCAGTGCGGCCAGCGCAGGCGGTGTGGGCGGAGGTTTGGGGCCCTTAGGGCCTGGTATTGGCTCTGGTGGAGGCCCAGGCGGTCCTGGTGGTGGCGACCCGGGGCCTGCTCCCAAGTGGCGTACCGCGTCTGCATTACTGCGCGGCGCGACCGCTACTGAAGTTGCGGGTGCTCCTGGCGGCCAGGGCGGCTACGCCGTCGCGGAAGATGATGTGCGCCAGATGCTTGCGTTGTTCGCGCAGTTGGGTAAATCGCGCAAGGATCCCGAGGCACGAAGCGAAGTGCCCAATTTTCAGTCGCGCTTGAGCGCGATGCCGGTTCGCGCGCAGGTCACCCTGCAGCAGGCGCTGGCTGGACTCGCGGCGCAGGCCCCTACCGAAAAAGCCGACAAGCCGATGCTCTTGAAGCTTGCCGAACACGTGGCGATTCGCTTCGCGCTCGACAGTTATGAGCGCGGGGAATTACGCGTCAATGCCGTGAAGCAGTTGCTCGACCGTATGAACGCCGAGATCGAAGGCCTGCGAAAAATTTTGACTTCGCAGGAAGAGGTCATGGCGAACGCGGGCCTCCAGGTGCAGTCCTACACCGAGCTTCTCGACCAGGAATTCTGGGAGCAGGTCCCCGACGAAAACAAGAAAGAAGTGCTGACGTCGGAAGAAGCGTGGTGCGTGCCGCCGCGCAACGTCCGCGTGTACCTCGAAGACATGCTGAAGCGCGGTGAACTTAAGACCGTAAACGAAATTTTGATGAAGTACGCGGCGTGCATCGGCATGGAGAATCCCGAAGCGCGCCGCACGACCGCGATTGGTTTGTCGGACTTGGCCGAATTGTACGGGAGTGGCGACGGCAGCGCGTTGATGGAAGGAATTCGGCGGCTGGGAAATCAGCTCGCCATCGAACGCGAGCCTGAGTTGCAGACGCTCGTCAGCGCCGCGTTCGTGCGCCTCAGTCAGGAAGCGGCTTCCAAGCGCTGTTATCCGGCTATGCAGCAGGCGTTGGCTTCGCTCGACAGCGTGGAAGCGCAGCGGCCGGGATCGACGCAGAGTTTGCGTCCGCGCATCGGCGCCGAAGAGCGCATGCCGGAATTCGTTGAAGAGGCCTTGCGCAGCGGGCACATCGCCGACGGCATGATCGAGATTCTGGCGCTGATGCCGAAGACAACGCTGCATTACGTCACGAATCGCTTTGGGCATTGCGGCTTCCGCGAAGATTGCGAACTACTCGGCGAAGTCGTGCATGCGCTCGGCGAAGAGGCAACGAATCGCCTGATGGAAGCGTTGCAGACTGCGCCCGCGTCCGAGGCTGCCGAAACCGTCGGCTTGTTGACGCAGCTTGCGCCCGAAGCGGTCGCCAAGATTTTACCTGTGCGCCTGTCGCAGTGGCCGCGGAGCGCTCACGACCGCACAATCCGCCAGCTTTCCTCGGCGCCGGTCGAAGCTCGCGCCAACTTGCTTGTTCAGCTTTATGACTCGCTCGATCCGATGATCCGGCCGCTCGCCATCGACGAGATGGGGATGAGCGGGCATCCCGTGTGCATTCAGAAATTGCTGGAGCTCGCGCAAGACGGTACGACGCCCGGATTTACACGCCTTAAGTCAATCGAAGCGCTTGGAAGACTGCGCGCGACAGCTGCCTCGCAGTTGCTGCAACACATCATGGAAGCGCGGCAACTCTGGCGGTATTCGCACAACGACGAACTGCGCATCGCCGCGGCGCAAGCGCTCATGCGCATCGACCCTTCGCTGGCGCTCGAAAAACTGGCGCCAAGCGGTCTCGACCGAAAAGATTTGACGCTCGAACCGACCGATCCCGACCCGAGTGCATCGGTAATCCGCCAGCGGCGCTACGCGCGGTTGAAGTTGTCCCGCAATCTGACGGCGTATTCGACCAACTTGCGCGAAAACATCCGGCTCACGATTCCGGAGCTGAACCTTGGTGGCGGTATTGGCGCCGGCGATCGGCATCTTGCACCGGGCTCGATGCTCAGTCTGAAATTCACCCATGGCGTGCGTCCGATAAAGGCACAGGCCGTCGTGCGTGGCGCTCGTCCTCAAGCGATGGCGTTCGAATTTGTCGACATGGATCTTGAGGAACGCGGGCGCCTCCGCAAATTACTGCTGGAACTTGGCGGCTTGCCGATGGCAGCCCAGGCGACAAACCGCACCAAGCGCCGCGGCCGTGTCGCGATGCTGAAAAACTAGCGCTGCGTTCGGCTCCATTTCTCCTACCTGTCCGTCCCAAAGTAAGGCCCGTTCGTTCGTACAGGCTCGTGCCCGCGCTTGCGTCGCATAACGCGTGCGGCCGCATGGGACCTGTGTACCATTGCCGCCGCAAGGCCCTCCGTCTACGGTACTAGAGCGACAGTTCCAGCGGCTCACGACGGATTAGGATGAAACAAGCCGACCCCAAGCTTACGGCCGGACGGGCTTTCGTTCGCAGCCTCAACATTCTGCTGAAGTTCGCCCGGCTCTACGGTTTCGATCACGCCCGCACCACCGAACTGCTTGATGTGGCTTTCCGCGAATTGCGCTCTGCAATTCCCGAAGGCATCGAGGCCGGTTTGCTTTTGGGCGCGACCGGAAGCCAGCTCTTGCTCGACGGCGTCCCGCTCGAAGGCTCACCTGCCGAAAAGCAATTCGCGCAGCTCCTCTCGGCTGCCGGACTCGCCAGCGTCCAATTCTTGCCTGCGATCACGGCAGAGGAGCTCAGTCTCTTTTCTCGTGCATTTCCGACCGGCAAAGCGAAACCCTCTGAGCTGGCGGAGCAACTGAAGGCAACGCTGTCCGGTGCGAAGGGCGTTCGCATCAACGAAATCTGCTTTGTTGCGACGGACTCGCGATTCCGCGACGCAAACCGCGTCGCGCAGCTTGCCGCCGCCACTCTCGGCGAGGATCAGGACGAATTCAAGCAATGGCTGAACGATCCGCAGAAGCTGCTGGAGATGATTGCCGCAGCCCAAGGCGCACGCAGCGGAAATGGAAGCTTCGGCTCAGGCTTCGGCTCCGGCGGGGGCTCAGGCAACAATTCTGGTGACGGCAGCTCCGGTGTGGCATCTGGCTCGATCAGCGGCAACTCCGGCGGCGGCTTCTACTATCGCGACGCTTCTGCCGAACCCACGACCGAGAGCGGCAACGCCGAGTCACGTCCCGGCGCCGATCCGAACTTCTTCAGCGGCCCGGTCGCCGAAGCCACCGCTGGTCTCTTCGGTAGCGCGAACGCAGGTGTGCCAGGCACTCCCGGTGCACAATCCGCCGCCGCGTCGGTCAACTCCGCGCCCAACACTCGCGGCCGCTTCGTCGCCGAACCCACCGAAGACGAAATCCTCGGCATTCTCAGCGCGCTCACCAGCATGGGCCAGGTCAGCGCAGGTGGAGGCAGCGGCATGGCCGCCGCCGGTGCGTTCCATGAGCAAATGTCGCAGCTTCCCGGCCGCGCGCAAGACACGCTGAAAGCGGCGCTTGCTGAAATCGCGTCGCACGCGCCCGATGCCAAGCCAGACCAGTCCACGCTGATTCAGCTCGCCGAGCATCTTGCGATTCGCTTCGCGCTCGACCGCTATGAAAAGGGCGACGTCAAGGTCAACGCCGTTCGCCAGATGCTCGATCGCCTCAACACCGAGATCGAAACCTTGCGCAAGCTGCTCGGCTCGCACGAAGAAAAAATGAGCGATGCCGGCATCACCATCGACACCCATCGCGAAATTCTCGATCGCCAGTTCTGGGCGGCTGTTCCCGAAAGCGGCAAGCGCACCGTGCTGCTTTCCACCGAAGCGTGGTGTATCCCGCCGCGCAACGTGCAGTCCTACGTGGGCGAACTCGTCGAGCAGGGAAATGTGGCCGACGCGGTTAGCGTCCTGCAAAATTACGCCGCATGCGCCGACTCTGAAGATAACGACGCGCGCAAGAAAACTGCCGTTGGCTTATCCGAAATGGCCGGGCTCTACGCCAAGCTCGACCCTCGCCTGCTCGGCGCTGCGCTTCAGCATCTGGGCCTGCGCCTCAACGTCGAACAGGACGCCGAAATGCAAGCCGTCGTCAGCGCTGCTTTCGTCCGCCTCAGCCAGGAAGCCGCGACCAGCCGCAGTTACGCCGCGATGGAGCAGGCCCTCGATCTTCTCTCCGGCGTGGAAGCGCAACGCCCCGGAACTGCGAACACTCTCCGCGCAAAAATGGGCATCGAAGAGCGCGTTCCCGAATTCGTCGAAGAAGCCCTCCGCGCGCGCCAGGCCGCCGCCGGCCTCACCGCCGTCCTGAAAATGCTCCCGCAAACCACGATGGAGCAGCTCGCCACCCGCTTCAATCGCTGCACGCTGCGCAACGATGCCGAACACGTCGCGAATCTCGCTTCCGATCTCGGCGAAGAAGGCGTGCAGTATCTCCGCAGCACGCTGCGCGGCGGCTCCATCTCCGAAGCCGTCGAAATCATCGGCTTGCTCTGCAAGCTCGACGCGCGTTCCGTCGCAGTTTTTCTGCCCGCGCGCATGAAAGACTTTCCGCGCAACTCGCAGGACCGCGTCCTGCGCCAGATTTCCGCCAGCGGCTCGCCCGGACGATGCCGCATCCTGCTCGAGGTCCTCGATCACCTCGATCCCCTGGTCATGCCTCTGGCCATCGACGAAATCGGCGTCGCCGGCGATCGCGAAGCGCTCGGCCGCCTCCTCACCATCGCTGACGGCGATCTGCCCGCCGGAGGCGGCACGTACCTTCGCGTCAAAGCGGTCGAAGCCCTCGGTCGCATCCATGCGCCCGAAGCGATCTCCGCGCTCAAGCGCATCGTGGAGGCGAAAAAATTCCTCGGCTGGCAGCAACCACAAGAACTACGCATCGCCGCGATCCAGGCGCTCGGAAGGTTCGACCCCGGCTGGGCCGTTGCTTTCTTGCCCCAAAGCGGCCTCGACCGCGAAGACCTCGCGCTTGCCCCGCTCGCGCTGAAACCCAATTCCAAATTCGTGCGCCAGCGCCGCCACAAGCGTGTGCGTCTCGCAAAACCGGTGCTCGCCGTCAGTACAAATCTAAAAGAGGCGTGCAGCCTGGAGATCAAAACCGCCAGCCTCTCTGGCGGCGTCGCTAAAATCAGCCGCCATCTTCCGCCGGGCACTCCTGTGCAGCTCGTGTTTAAGGTCGGCCTGCGCAACCTTCAGGCAACTGCGCTGATGCGCGACTATCGCGCGCAAGACATGGCGTTCGAAATCGTGGACATCACTCTTGAGGAGCGCAGCCGCCTCCGCCGCCTTCTCGCTGATCACATCGCCCCCCGGGGCTCTACCCCCGAAGACCACGCCGTCGGCGCCGAAACTCCTGTCCCCATCGGCACCCAACGCTAGTTCCAAGGCCATCGCTCTAAATTGAAATTCCCATCCCTGCGATAAACTAGGCGGAACGTCCCCGCCGGTTGGCAAGCGGCAACGCTGTTCGCCTCGACGGCGACGACAATCCAAGTCTCCGAGGTCGCGTCGCGAGTGATTGTCATCGAGCCCATCACCTTGCAGAACCTCGCTCTCTTCAAGGAGGTCCGCTTGTGCGCCCTGCAAGAAGCCCCTTACGCGTTCGGCTCGACCTATGCGCGTGAGTCTGCATTCACCGATTCGGAGTGGACCGCGCGCCTCGATCGCTGGAATGGCGTTCGTGGCGCGGGCTTCATCGCTGTGGACGGGGGCAGCCCCTGCGGCCTCGCCGGTATTCTTCTCGACGAAAAAAGTCCCGAGCGCGCCGACCTCGTCTCCATGTGGACGTCGCCGTCGCACCGTCAAACCGGAGTTGGCCGCCAGCTTGTAAATCAGGTTCTCGAGTGGGCTGGCGCTCGCAACGTCTCCACCTTGCTGTTAATGGTGACCAGCAACAACGCCGGCGCGATTCGCTTTTATGAGAAGCTCGATTTCGCGCGAACGGGCCGCACCGAGCCCTATCCGAATGATCCCGCCGTGATGGAATATGAGATGTCACGCCCGATCCCCTGACGCGAACGGCCAGGTTTTAGTCTGTCCCGCCGCGTCTTGGCACACTGCCTCCGCGTTCCTCGGCGCTCTCTGCGCCTCAGCGTTATCTTTTCTCCCCGTCAGCCCCGGCGCACCCTCTCGCCACATTTTTGCCGTCCGCGCATCCAAACAGCTACAATAAAGTGTTGCCCCGGCCGCCAATTCGGCCTCTGTAACTCTGCGGTGCGGTCGAACTCCGTCAATATAGGAAACGGCGAAACGAATTCATGGATGCAGCAAAGGTTGTTGACAGCGTAATCTCGCGATTCATCGGCACCAAGCACGAGCGCGACGTCAAGAAATTGCAGCCGCTCGTCGCGGCCATCAATGCGCGCGAAGCCGAAGTCAAAGCGCTCAGCGACGAAGAGCTGAAAGCGCAATTCCTCGCTCTCAAAGAGCAGGTCCAGGCTCCGCTCAAAGACGCCGATCCGACCGATTCCGGCTTCAAAGACCTGATGATGCAGGCCTTCGAGCCCGCCATCGTTCCCGCATTCGCTCTCGTTCGCGAAGCCGGTCGCCGCACGCTCAACATGCGCCACTTCGATGTGCAACTCGTCGGCGGCATGGTTCTCCACGGTGGCAAGATCGCCGAAATGAAAACCGGAGAAGGCAAGACGCTCGTAGCCACGCTTCCCGCCGCACTCAACGCCCTTGCGGGCCGCGGCGTCCACGTCATCACCGTCAACGACTATCTCGCTCGTCGCGACGCGGAGTGGATGAGCACGCTCTATCGCTCTCTCGGCCTCACCGTCGGTGTCATCGTCCACGATCTCGACGACGCGCAGCGCCGCAACGCCTATCACGCCGACATCACCTACGGCACCAACAACGAGTTCGGCTTCGACTATCTGCGCGACAACATGAAGTACGACCTCGCGAATTGTGTCCAGCGCGGCCACCACTTCTGCATCGTTGACGAAGTCGATTCGATCTTGATCGACGAAGCGCGCACCCCGCTCATCATTTCCGGTCCCGCCGAAGAATCCACCGACAAGTACTACAAGATCGACAAAATCATTCCCAAGCTGATTCAAGACATCGACTACACGCTCGACGAAAAGCATCGCCAGGCGACGCTGACCGAAGAAGGCTTCAATAAGTGCGAGCGCCTTCTCGGCCTCACGAACATGTCCGATCCCGCCAACATCGACGTGATGCACCACGTCTATCAGGCGCTGCGCGCGCACGCGCTCTACAAAAACGACGTCGATTACGTTATCAAAGACGGCGAAGTCATCATCGTCGACGAATTTACCGGTCGCCAGATGCCGGGCCGCCGTTGGTCCGATGGCTTGCATCAAGCGGTCGAAGCAAAAGAGGGAGTCAAAATCGAGCGCGAAAATCAGACGCTCGCCACGATCACTTTTCAGAATTATTTCCGTATGTACAAAAAGCTCTCCGGCATGACCGGTACGGCGGAAACCGAAGCCGCCGAATTCGGCAAGATCTACAACCTCGACGTCGTCGCGATTCCGACGAACCGAACGCTCATCCGCAAAGAGCATCCCGACATCGTCTACCGCACCGAGAAAGAAAAATTCGAAGCGGTCGTCAACGGCATCTTGCAGGAAGACAATTCGCTCGACAACGGCATCCGCCATTACAACAAGCGCGGCCAACCCGTTCTCGTCGGCACCATTTCGATCGAAAAATCCGAAGCGATTGCTGAAATCCTGAAGCGGGAAGGCATCCCGCACCAGGTGCTCAACGCCAAGCAGCATGAGCGCGAATCGCGCATCGTCGCGCAGGCCGGGCGCAAAGGCGCTGTCACCGTTGCGACCAACATGGCGGGCCGCGGCACCGACATTCTTCTCGGTGGAAATCCCGAGCAGATGACGCGCGACTATTTCCTCAAAAATAAAATGGCGCTGCCGTATGCTTCCGCGCCTGCCGTCATCGGCCAGGACGGCGCTGCCATCAATGCCGCCGGCGAAACGGCGCAGCCGATCGCCGCTCCGATGGTCTTGTTCCAGCACGAAGGCAAGATTTTTCAGGTTCCGGCTGATCAATGGAAGCCCATCTACGAACAGTTTTCGCAGCAGTGTAAAGCCGAACACGATGAAGTCGTCGCGATGGGCGGCCTGCACATTCTCGGCACCGAGCGCCATGAAGCTCGCCGCATCGACAATCAGCTTCGCGGTCGCGCCGGTCGTCAGGGTGACCCCGGTTCGTCGCGCTTCTTCCTTTCGCTCGAAGACGATCTCATGCGCATTTTCGGCGGCGAGCGCATCAAGGCGCTGATGTTTCGCCTCGGCATGACCGAAGGCGTACCCATCGAATCGAAAATGATTTCGGGCCGCATCGAAAAGGCGCAGCAATCGGTCGAAGCGCAAAACTTCGACGCCCGCAAACACCTGCTCGAATACGACGACGTGATGAACAAGCAGCGCGAAACGATCTACGCGATTCGCCGCTCCGCGCTCGAGGGGCAGGATCAGCGTGAGTTTGTCATCGAGAAAGCCGAAAACGTCGCGCTCGATCTCGTCGATACCTATTGCCCGCAGGCACAGCATCCCGGTCAGTGGAATACCACGCAATTCCTCGCGGAAATTCACTCACAGTTTGGCGTCGACGCGAAGGCAGCGGGAGCCGATCCTGGCGAACTATCGCACGAACAACTTGCCGACGCCGCGAGAGAAGCCGTCGTCAAGCGCTACGAAGAGAAAGAAAAACAGTTCGGCAACGAACTGATGCGCTGGCTCGAGCGACGCATCGTTCTCGACGTGGTCGATACGCAGTGGAAAGACCATCTACTCTCGCTCGATCACTTGAAAGAGGGCATCGGTCTTCGCGGCTACGCGCAAAAAGATCCGATCGTCGAGTTTAAAAAAGAGGCTTTCGTCCTGTTCGAAGACATGATGGGTCGCATCGACAACGAAACGATCCGCTATCTCTTCCACATCGTGATTCAGCAAGCTCGGCAGGACCCCGACGACATGCAGACCGCACCCGAAGCGCAAGGCGGCCCCGGTGGCCCAGCAAGCCCGGGTGCATCCGGCGGAGCTGCAGCAGCGATTCCGCAGCGCGCAGCAGCGCCACAGCCTCCCCGCATGGGCGGACCATCCGCCGCGATGGCCAGCGCAGCCGCTCGCGCCAACGAAACCGCGCCGCAGCGCCTACCCGACGTAGCGCGCCAACTCGATCGCAAACAACAGCGCCAGCAACAAGACCTGCAATATCAAACCGGCGCCGCCCAAGCCGAACCGCCCAAACCAGTCCGCGCCGCCGCCAAAGTCGGCCGCAACGACCCCTGCCCCTGCGGCAGCGGCAAAAAATACAAAAAATGCCACGGCCAAGGCCAATAGCGCGCGATTGATATTACGGTTGAGGCCGATGGGACTTGGCACAATCTAAAATCACTGTCATTCCAAGCGAAGCTTGGAATCTGCTTTTGCGGTTTAAGCATGGAGAAAACCTACTGTGTCTACATCCTATCGAGCCGGTCACGTGTTCTTTACACTGGCGTGACCAGCCACCTCCTCGAACGAGTCAAAGAACACAGAGATGCAACTAAACCAAGCTTCACCCAAAAATATCGAATCCATCGCCTCGTCTATTTCGAAACATTCGGAAACGCGAAATCCGCCATCGCCTGTGAGAAGCTAGTCAAGTCCTACACGCGCGCTCAGAAAATTGAGTTGATCGAAAAGAGAAATCCTACCTGGAACGATCTAGCAGCTGGATTGTTCCAGCCGTATCCAAAGAAAGCAGATTTCGAGCTTCGCTCGGAATGACAGTCGATTAGGACTTAGGAGAACACACAGAAATATGCCGCCAGCACCGCAACCCCAACAACTCCCCCCGCGCCAGCCCATCCCCGGCGTAAAAAATCTCGTCGCCATCGCCAGCGGCAAAGGAGGCGTCGGCAAAACCACAGTCGCCGTCAATCTCGCGCTCGCCCTCGCCAAACTCGGCAACAAAGTCGGCCTGCTCGACGCCGACGTCTACGGCCCCAACGTCCCCATCATGCTCGGCACCCGCGAAGAACCTCGCGCCACGCCCGACAAGCGCATCCATCCCGTCGAAACGCAGGGCATCAAGATGATCTCGATGGGCCTGCTGAGTCCCGGCGACGCGCCGATGATTTGGCGCGGCCCGATGCTGCACAGCGTCATCACGCAGTTTTTGCGCAGCGTGATCTGGGGTGAGCTCGACTACTTGCTGATCGATCTCCCGCCGGGCACCGGTGACGTCCAACTCACCCTGATTCAAACCGTCGCGGTCACGGGCGCAGTCGTCGTCACAACTCCATCGACCGTCGCGCTCGCCGACGTTCGCAAAGCCATCGAAATGTTTCGTCAGGTCAACGTCGAGGTGCTCGGCGTCGTCGAAAACATGAGCACGTTCGTCTGCCCGCACTGCGACAAACCGATCGACATCTTCGGCCACGGCGAGGGCGCAAAAACTGCAATCGCTTACGGCGTCCCCGTTCTCGGCGAAATCGAGATCGACCCGCGTATCCGCATCGGCGGCGACTCCGGCCAGCCCGTAGCCGCACAAGGCAAAGACGCCGCGCCAGCACGCAGCCTCTACGCCGTCGCGAACGCCGTCACGTCGCGCCTCGCCGAACTCGGTTCGACGACGCAAGGCCCGCAAGTCACAATCGACTGAGTAAGTCATGCCGCCACTGAAGAAATCGTTCACGGCAAAGCTTCAGAAAAGCCCGAAGAAAGGGGGCTGGACTTTCGTAATCTGGCCGGAATCCGTCGAATTCTTCGGCACGCGTGGCCTGGTCAAAGTGCACGGCAAAGTAGATGGCCACGAATTCCGCAGCTCCTTCATGGCGCTAGGAAATGGCCAGCATAAATTGCCAATGAAAGCCGAGATTCTCGATGCAATCGGGAAGAAAACCGGTGACTCGGTGAAAGTCGCGCTCGAAGAGAGAATTAAATAGACAGAGATGGCTTGTCGGGATTTTTCGTTCGCGTGCGCGTATTTTCAATTGAGCCTGTTGACGGCAGCGGGTGATCCGGAGGATTGCCGCCGCCACCCTTGAGATTTCGAAAGATTTCCGCGAGGGTATTGGCGTGGGGCAGCAGAATCAGAAAAGTCAGAACCATCAGCCATCCGACTATGCCTGTGTCGACCATGCCTGTAGCCTAATACCGGTCGCAACGTCAGTCTAGCTTCGGACCACGCAACGTAGCGCCGGAAATATCTCGGCAGACCATGTCTGTGTTAGATTTTTTCTGGAGATTCCACGCGAACAATGACGATTCGGCCCTATCAAGGCAAGCTGCCCAAAATTGCGAAGTCGGCTTACATCGATCCCGCCGCCATCGTCATCGGTGATGTGAAGATCGGTGAAGACTCGAGCATCTGGCCGCTCACGGTCGTTCGCGGAGATGTGCACTACATTCGCATCGGCGCTCGCACGAATATTCAGGATGGCTCGGTCCTTCACGTTATGCGCGATGAGTATCCGCTGATCCTCGGCGACGATATAACCGTTGGGCACAAGGTCTGCCTCCACGGCTGCACCATCGCCAATCGCTGCCTCATCGGCATGGGCTCGATCATTCTCAACGGTGTGACGATCGGCGAAGGAAGCATCGTAGCCGCAGGCGCATTAATCTTGGAGCGCACAGTTATTCCGCCGGGGAGCCTCGTCGTTGGGCATCCGGCGAAGATCAAGCGCCAACTCATCGGCATCGATCAGGCCAGCATCGACGAATACGCGCGTCGCTACGTCGCCTACAAAAATATTTATCGCGACGAAGCCGCACAGAACGAATAGTTTGGCAGGGGGACTGCGAGACCGGTCTCAGGTAACGAGAAATGTCTTCCGCTCATCCTCAAATGAAAATCACATGTCATCCTGAGCGAAGCGAAGGATCTCAGCGCTACGACCTGCTCCAAACCGATCCGTTCGACCGCGACGCAGCCGTCGACCTTTTACAACACGCTCCCTTGAACGAACTCCTCGCCGCCGCGAGTGCCCTTCGCGCAAAAGGGAAGGGCAATACCATCACCTTCTCGAAAAAAGTCTTCATCCCACTGACCACGCTCTGTCGCGACTACTGCGGCTACTGCACGTTCCGCAAAGACCCAGGCCAACCCGGCGCGCACTTCATGACGCCTGACGAAGTGCTTGCTATAGCCGAGCAAGGCCGCCGCGCTGGATGCAAAGAGGCGCTCTTCTCGCTCGGCGATCAGCCTGAGCGGATTTTTCCCGAAGCGCGCGATTTTCTGAAGAAACAAGGATTTACGCGGACGCTCGACTATCTCGCGGCGATGTGCGAGCTGGTACTTAGCCAAACTGGGCTGCTGCCGCATTCCAATCCCGGCGTGATGGACGCCAACATTCTGGCACGACTTAAAGAATCCAACGCGAGTGTTGGCCTGATGCTCGAAACAGTGAGCACTCGCCTGATGCGGGGTGATTTGCCGCACGCGAAAGCGCCCGACAAAGTTCCGGCGCTTCGGCTTCGCACGATGGAACAAGCCGGCCAACTTTCGATCGCCTTCACAACAGGAATCCTGATCGGCATCGGTGAAACGCCAGAAGAACGCATCGAATCGCTGTTGGCAGTCCGCACGATGCACGAGAAATACGGTCACATACAGGAAGTGATCATCCAGAACTTCCGCGCGAAAGCCGACATCCCGATGGCGCATCACATCGAACCAACGATGGACGATATGCTGCGAACGATCGCCGTCGCGCGCCTGATTCTCGGTCCGGAGATGAACATTCAAGCTCCGCCGAATCTCAGTTATTCCGATTTCCCGCGACTGCTCGATGCCGGAATCAATGATTGGGGCGGAATCTCGCCGGTGACGAAGGACCACATCAATCCCGAAGCCGCCTGGCCGCAAATCGCCAAGCTCGAAGCCGAAACAGCCGCGCGCGGTTTCGTTCTCCGCGAACGCCTCGCTCTCTATCCCGAATTTCTCGATCGCGATGGATTCGTCTCGCCCACTGTGCGTCCGCACGTCGATCGTTTGCGAAACGCGCCGGAGTTCGTTCAAGCTCCGCAAAAGCTAGCTTCCTGAGTTAATCTTCCGAAGCGATGCCGACCAACAAAAAGATCAGTAAGAGCAATTTGCCGACAGGCAAGAAGCTGCGCGTTGCCGCGCTGGCAGGTGGAGTCGGCGCGTCTAAATTGCTGCTCGGACTTTACGACGTGATGGATCCGACGGATCTGACTGCATTCGTCAACACCGGCGATGACATCACGATGCACGGGCTGAAGATTTCACCGGATCTGGATATCGTTACGTACACGCTCGCGGACCTCATCGATCCGAAGAAAGGTTGGGGTTTTCGCGGGGAGACATTTCACCTGCTGAAGCGGCTTGCGGTTTTTGGTCGGATCAACTGGTTCAATCTTGGCGATCGCGATCTTGCGACGCACATTCACAGAACAGCGATGCTTGCGGACGGAAAAACGCTCACAGACGCAGCGGAATCGATTCGCGTTGCGCTCGGAGTGAAGTCGCGTATCCTGCCGATGTGCAATGAGCCTGTGCCGACGATCATTGAGTCGGGTGAAGGCACACTGCATTTCCAGGAATATTTGGTGAAGCGCCGAGCAGAACCGATTGTGAAAAGTATTCGGTTCGACGGAGTCGAGCACGCAACACCCGCGCCAGGAGTGCTTGAGGCGATTCGCGATGCCGATCGCGTAGTAATCTGCCCGAGCAATCCGCTCATCAGCATCGGGCCGATTCTTGCGGTCGCAGGGATTCGCGAAGCGTTGCGCGCGCGACGCGAGACTGTCGTCGCAATCTGTCCGATCGTTGGCGGCAAATCACTGAAAGGGCCGAGCGACAAAATGCTTGCAGAGCTTGGCCACGAAGCGTCGGCGAAAGGTGTGGCGAAACTTTACGCGGACTTCACCGGAACATTCGTGATCGATCCAGTCGATGAGTCGCAGCGTGCTGCAATCGAATCGCTCGGGATGAAGATTGCTGTGATTCCAACCGTCATGAAGACGCGCGGAGACAAACGCAAACTCGCTCGCGCGATTTTGTCGTTGTGAAGCGAATCCGAGGCCTCCGTTGCTGGGAATGATTGAATTTCTGCGGAGGATCATCGACGAGTATTGGCTTCTGGTTTTTGGGTTGAGCTGGGTTTTGTTCTGGTTTCAGCCGATCAAGAATCGCAGAACGGGCGAGCCGATGTCTCGCAAAGACCGTTTCTTGGTGAGTCTCATCGGATTCGTCGCGATCATTGGCTGGTACATTCAGCGATGATGCGAAGTCGCTAGGAAATCGGGAGGCCGGTGAAGCGGACGCCGGCGCTGTGGACTTTGTGGCGAATGTTGATGCCGATCAGCAGCGCGGTCATGGATTCCACGATGCGGGCGTTTTCGAGTTTGCCTCCGTTGATCGCGCGCACTCCGGGAATTTTGTTCGCCAATTCGCTCGCGATCTTTTTGGCGTTTTCGTCGTCGCTGCAAACCAAGACATCGCATTCGACCGCGGAATCACCATCAAGCAGGGAAGCGCCGAGATTGTGAAATGCAGCGGCGAGGCTCACTTCTTTCGGCAATAGTTCGCGCGCTGCTTCGGCCGCCGAACCCTGCCAGACGCCGAGCATTTTCGATGGCGCGCCGCCGACTGCAGCTGCGAGAGGAACCGTCGTGTCGATCACGACAGTTCCTGGTTTCCAGACGGTTTTCAGCTCTTTCAGTAATCCAGCCATTCCGCTGAAAGGAATCGTGAGCAGTGCTACGTCGCACTGTGCTGCTGCGGCTGCGTTTGCAGAGCCTTCGATTTGCGCGGATGCGCCAATCTCATCGCGTAGCTTTTTCGCGGCGTCTTGAGCGCGCTGCGCGTCGCGGGAGCCGATCACGACGCGTTCGCCTGCGCGTGCGAGGCGATTTGCCAAGCCGAGGCCTTCGGGTCCGGTCCCGCCCAGGATTGCGATTGTTCTACTCATCGATGTTCTCCGGCTCCGTGATCAGCATGCGTCGTGTTAACGACGGGCCGGGCGAGCCCGGCCCCTACAAAGTGTGGCTCTAAAGCTGGCGTCCATCCTAACGCGGTGCGAGCAAAACGCGGATGGAACCTGGGGCTTACGGCGACGTGTTCGCCCAGATGCAATTCGATATGATATATCTTCGCAAACTATAAATATGGCGTCGAAATCTCCTACAGCGGCTGAGTTTCGTTTGGCGTGCGGGCAGTTCGCGACGGGTGTGTCGGTCGTGACGGCGGAGCGCGCGCCGGGAAGAGTCCACGGGATGACGGCGAATTCGGTGACTTCGGTTTCGCTGAGTCCGTGTCTGTTGCTGGTCTGCGTGGATCATCGCGCGCAGCTTTTGCCGATGGTGCGCGCGAAGCAGCATTTTGGCGTCAATGTGTTGAAGCAGGAGCAGCAAGCGATTTCGCGGTATTTTGCGCAGACCGTGGAAGACGAGGCGACCGAATCGCGATTGGGGATTCGCTATCGCTGGACGGAATCCGGGATACCGCTACTCGACGATGCGCTCGTTCACATTGCTTGCCGCGTGATCGACGCGCATGAGGCTGGGGATCACACAATTTTTATCGGAGAAGTGGAAGCGACAGAAATCTTCGATGGCGATCCGCTGGTGTATTTTCGTGGCGGATACCGAAGGATTGAGCTTTGAAAATGGAAACTGGAAAAGGGAAATTGGAAAAGCGGCTTGCGATCGGGTTGAGCTGAAACTCGAAACATCTCTCCTTCTGAAACTCGAAACTTCTCTCCCTAGTGATGCCCTCCAAGCGGGTCGCGTTTGGTGCCGTAGACGGCGCCCCAGCGGTCGGTCATTTCGCCGCGAAGTTCCCAGAGTTCGGGGAAGAATTTGTGGCGCATGCCATCTTCCAATATTTCTACGGGGCGACCTTTGAGGCTCCTGGCGCCGAAGCCGATGGTGCGATGGATTAGCTGCATGTGTTCGTAGCGGAATTTCTGGAAAAGCTCGTCGAACTCGGCGAGAGCTTCG
>Ga0210393_10000383_pt1 | contig 40377 bp, 29 predicted proteins | sample IncBWC27OmetaG_FD_160068 | JGI IMG/M metagenome (GOLD analysis project Ga0210393, IMG submission 160068) | Forest soil microbial communities from Barre Woods Harvard Forest LTER site, Petersham, Massachusetts, United States - Inc-BW-C-27-O ...
CTATGCGTCGCTGCCGAGAATTTCACGGGCGCGATGGCGGGCACTGCCCTGGTCGCCTATCTCTCCGACCTGTGCTCGCCCGCATTCACGGCGACTCAATACGCTCTCCTGTCTTCGCTGGCGGCTGTTGGGCGCACGATGGTCGCGTCGTCGGGCGGAGTGCTGGCCGACAGGCTCGGCTGGGTGCCGTTCTTCCTGCTGACGACAGTAGCGACGATTCCAGCGCTGCTGTTGCTGCTCTGGATCGCGCGGCGGGACATCGAGCCGGTTACATAGATAACAAGTTGCGTCGAATAGCCTTCGACGCACGAGCTACAGCCACCTCGTGCGCCACCGCGTCTGATAGGTTGTGAGGATGGCGACTGCTCGCGCATCCAGCACCCGCAGACTGCGGGGCCTTAAGAATATTTCCTGGCTCAGCGGGCGCCAGCTCGATCGGCTTTCCAACGGACTGACGGTGAGCATGGCCGAGAAACGCGCAATCATTTTCGATGAGAAACATTCGCCGGACTCCGCGTACATCCTGCTGGCGGGCGTAGCGCGAATTACCTGCCGCAATCGCAAGGGTCAGCGCACGCTGGTGATCATGGTCGCACCCGGTATGATTCCCGGCTTCCCGCCGCCGGTCCCCGGCATCAGTTACAATTTTCGCTGCGAAGCCGTCACGCTATGCCGAATCGGGACCATCGAACTCGAGGCGTTGGTCGAAATATCGCTGGGCATCGCATCCGTGGACTTCAAGCGGATGGCGGAGAGCTATCTTGGTCGCTGGGATTTGGTTCAGCTGCGCTGCGCAAATTTCATGAGCTGCAGTCTGGAGGAGCGCCTCGCTCTGATCCTGCTGGAACTGAGTGAAAACTTCGGCATCCCCGATCCAAAAGGAATCCGGCTGACACTGCCAACGCGGCATCGCGATATCGCGGAACTAGTCGGCGCCTCGCGGCCGCGAATCACTGAGCAGCTGATCAGCTTCGAGAAAAAGCATCTGATTTCGCGCAACAGCCGTACGCTGGTTGTCAATCGTGACCGACTGGAAGGCTTTCTGTCGCAGGCGCATATTTCGCGCGGTGGCGTGGAGATCGGTAAAGCGCGCAGTAGCTTACCCTAGCGCGCATCTGGGGGTTGCTGCTCACGGCAGCATAGGTTTCCCCGTTCCTTATTATCATAGTTCTTTACGGCACACGTAATTTGTTATGCGGATAACATTCGTTTCCTCTATAGGTCGCGGCAGAGTAGGCTTTAGATTCCGCAGGGTGCACATTTGAATGAAAGAAATACTTCGCGTGAAACTGATCTCGACAGACTGAGCCGCCTCAAGGCTCTATCGTGGCTTTCTCAGTCTGAACTCCACCTCCTGGCCGGCGCTCTCGCACTGGCAAATTACAAACGACATTCGGTGATCCTGCGCGAGGTTGCGCTCGCCCAGGATGCTCACATTTTGTTAGCAGGAATCGCGCGCATCACCTGCCGCAACGCGCGCAACGAGCGCGTCACGGTGGCGATGCTCGCGCCCGGACCGATTCCTGAATTTCCCTCGCTGCCGATAAGCCAGGCGGGCTTTCAGTGCGAAGCTTACAACGACTGCCGCGTCGGCAGCGTAAGCTGGAGCGAGTTCGACGGTATAACAGGACATTCTACCGAGTCCGCCTTCAAGCAATTCCATCGCAATGATTTGAAGCAATGGTACCGCCTACTTCTGCGCAGCTCGAGTTTCTTGAACCTCGGTCTCCACGAGCGAATAGCGATCGCACTGCTGGAACTGTGCGCCGACTTTGGTATCGAGGAATCTCGCGGCACTCTCCTGCGCGTGTCGTTCAGCCACAAGGACATCGCCAACCTGGTGGGAGCGTCGCGGCCGCGCGTGACTGAGCATCTGGCGCGACTGGAGCGCGAGAAATTCGTCATTCGCCAGGGGCGCCAGATGGTCGTGCAGGTTGCCAAGCTCTTCGATTCCATGAACGCGAAAGCCCCTGCTCATCTGAACTAAGCAAGTCCGCATTGAATTGTCCGCTTCGTCCGCTACTCGCATTTTACGGGGGATATCCTTTGGAAGCTCACAACTTTATTCGGATCGAGTTGATCGACGATCCCGCGGCGATCGCGGAGTTCGGATTCGAAGCGCGCTGCGAAGGCGACGACTTCATCTGCCGCCGATGCGGTGACGCGAAGCTGTCGATCGCTGCAATCATAGTGGTGCCCGCGGGCGGTCACGCTCGCTGGGCGCTCTGTGCGAACTGTCTTACCGAATTGCCGTAAAAGAAACGGGCCAACGCAGTGAAGCACCAGCCCGCTGCTGGCTGGAAAAGGGGGGCAAACCCAGCCAACGCCCCCCTTTTACCAAACTTCTCCGCCACGGTCCATTGTGGCGCAGAAATTACGCATGGAATGGTCGCGAGAAGAACGCGCGAACAGTATCGACGCCGGTGATCAATCGGATACCGTCTGACCGACGAATCTCATCCGCGCTTCTTTGGACGGGAGAATCTCGGTGCAATGCGTTCTCTGTGGCAAGACATCGATGGAGGCCAAAATCGACCTCTTTCCGCTGAGCCCCAAAGTGCGAAATATGCTCCTGCGGCTCCTCGGCTTCGATCCCGATGAGGCGCTGACTTATCACGGGGTCTGCCGTCCATGTTTGCTCCTGCCGGACAACGAGCGAAATGAGCTGGCCGAGAATGCAATCAAGAACGAAGAGGACGAGTTCAGGCGTGCATTGATCAGAAAGGCTCTCGATGCGGATAAAAATTGAAACGTCGGGAAATTACGATCCGAGATCGAGTCGCGCCCGCGCGTAGAGTTCGGCGGAGTTGTCGAAATCGACGCTGGCATGTTGTGCGCCGACATTGACGTTCCGAAACGCAGCCTGCAGGGCGCTCGGCGTATACACCGCGTGCGCGCCCGATCCCGCGAACATCCGTCCGACCGCGCGGCGACATAGCTCGACCGAATACGCAGCCTGCCACTTCGCGCGCACGCGATGACTGTTGTCGAAGCGCTCGCCAGTCGCCATCAAACGATCGAATTCGCCGAGTACGTCATGTAGCAACAGATCTGCCGAATGGATTTCAGCGGCGGCCTCCGACAGCCGCACCTGCGTCGGGCCGTGCTCAGATTTTCGCGCGCCAGTCAGAATTACGCGCCGTTCCCTCGTGCGCTCGATAAATTGGCCCAGCGCGAATTTCGTGGATCCGAGTACCGCCGTCGCCACCGACACCGACAGCATCGCCTCGGCTGAGAGTCGATAGAGATTCGTCGCGTGATTGGCAGCGTGCGGACTGGCGCCGCGAAACAAAATCTTCGTATCGATCGTGCGATGCGCCGGCACGAAAAGATCATGCGCGAGCACGTCCTTACTGCCGGTCCCCTGCAAACCCATCACATGCCACGTGTCGTCTACTTCGAGCTCGGCGCGCGGGACGACGACGTGGACAATCGGCGCGTGCGAGACGGCGTCGGCGCATCCGAGGATCACCCAGTCAGCATGATCGACTCCGCTGCAAAACTGCCATCGTCCGTCGACGCTGACGCCGCCTTCAACCGCGCGCGCTATTCCCTGCGACGACAGCGTGCCCGCCACCAGGCCGTCGCGCCCGTCGCCAAATACTTCGTCCTGCGCCGCTTCCGGAAACGAACCCATGCACCAGTGATGAGCGCCCATGACCATCAGCACCCAGCCGCTCGACGGGCACGCCTCGGAAATGCCGGTCACAGCGTCGGCGAGCGTCCGCAGACTCAGCTCGTAACCACCGACGCGGCGCGGCTGCGGAATCCGGAACATGCCGGCATCGACGACGGTGGCCATGCTCTCGGCGGTGAGCTTGCGGGCAGCGTCGCATTCACGAGCATGCGCAGAAAGCGTCGGCGAAATTGCAGCAGCCCGCCGCATGATTTCATCGTGATCGATCTGCATACTCACTCCATTAGTCAGATCATGCTTCGTATGTCGAGACAAACAATGTAGTCTAAGTGTCGGAAACAGCGTCGTGAAACGAACCATCTGCATCGCGATGCTCGTCTGCCTATTCTCATGCGGCTCGGCTAAGGATAACGACCCACCTAAATGCGGCCCGTTTGGCGATCCTTCCGCCGCGGTGCTTTCCGACCCCAAGCCAAGCTGCGGCGATGGAAAGCTGCTCGGTCCCTGGAAGGACTCCGACGGCATCGATCGTTACGCCTGCCTGTGGATGCCGAAAACCGAAAACGCGAATAGCAAGTTGCCAATGATCGTATACTTACATCCGTCACTGTTCGGCGCCGGATGGATTACTCAGACGAATATCCTTGACCTGCAGAATACAGTCTCACTCAGCGACGATCCGAAGAAAGTCGGCTACATCGTGCTGGCTCCCGAAGGGCGCAAGACGACTCACTACTATCCGTATCCCGATAACAGTGGAATCGGATGGGACAATTGGTATCGCCAGTTGAATCCGGCGGGTGACGTGAAGATCGGAAATACCACCTGGCGCGAAAATGCCGACGCAGCAACGATCGATCATTTTATCGCGGCCGAAGTCGCGACCGGCAAGGTCGAAACGAACCGCATTTATATCTCAGGATGGTCCAACGGCGCCGCGATGGGTATTTTGTACGCGGTCAATCGCCCGAACATTGCGGCAGCCGCAGTTTACTCCGCGCCCGATCCGTTCGGCGCGTTCAATGATACTTGTCAGCAGCGGCCGATAGCCATTGCCTCCACCGACAACAAAGACATTCAGATCTTTAATCCGGCCGCGCGAACGATGCATGTCCGCAACAGCTGCGACGTTGGCGGCATCTGTCCCAATGGCCTGCAAATGGCGAGTGACTTGAACGCGGCCGGAGTCGTGGTCGACGACGTAATGCTCGACGAGCGCCGCGACCGCGTTAATTCATGCACGGACTCATGCGGCACCGATCCGAAGGCGCCCGTAAAATCAACGGCCACTGTGACGGGGGCAATGGTCGGTCTTGGCAATCACACGCGATGGCCGAAAGAATGGACGAGTGCGATGCTGGATTTCTTTCGCCAGCATCCCCTGAAGACTGCGCCTTAGGGAAATAGCAAGTTCCCGCCAATGTGCTATTCAGTGAGCATGGAGACGAAGTCCATCAACGACACGGCGCCGGCGATGCTAGTCGATCTCGAGCGCTATCCGATTCTCGATTTGATCTGTGGCGCCACGCGCGAATTGACCCGTCATTGCCGCGATCAGCTCGACCGCAGCGGCGCCTGTGAACTGCCCGGATTTCTCAAGCCCGAGGCCGTCGCGATGCTGGTGCGAGAGGGCGATTCGCTCGCGACGCTCGCGTATCACAGCGTCGTGACCGGCACGCCCTATCTCGCGGCGCCCGACGCGTCGCTGCCGGAGAATCATCCGCGCAAATTTTTCGAACCGACCTCGGTAGGTGTTGTCGCTTACGATCAGTTTCCGTCCGAGTCCGCGATGCGGCGGTTGTTCGAATGGGATCCGTTGATGGAATTCATCGCGGCGGCACTGAAAAAAGATCGCCTCTATCGCTACGCCGATCCGATGGGCGCGCTCAATCTCGCCGTGATGGGAGAAGGCGAACGCCTCCATTGGCATTTCGACCAGACCGATTTCGTCACGTCGATTGCGCTTCGACCGTCGCAGGCCGGCGGCGACTTCGAATACGTCCCGCTGATTCGCAGCGCGGCCGATGAAAACTATCCGCGCGTTCAGCGACTGCTCGAGGGTTCCGGCGAAGGCGTGGTGCGCGTGCCGATGCATCCGGGCACGCTGGTGCTGTTCGAAGGACGCAACTCCATACATCGCGTGACACCGATCAGCGGCGGCACTACGCGCCTGGTCGCGCTGCTCGCATACGACACCAAGCCCGGGACGCGAAGCAGCAAGGGGCTGCAGATGGCCCGCTATGGCCGCCTCGCGTAGATCAGCCGCGCCGCGCGGGACTCGCATCGAGAAAGATTTGTTGGGCAAGCGCGCCGTTCCGGCGGACGCGCTTTACGGAATACAAACGGTCAGAGCTGTCGAGAATCTGGGATTCTCCGGCCGCATCCTCGCGAACTATCCCGACTACATTCGCGCGCTCGCCACGGTCAAAAAGGCAGCCGCGCGCGCCAATCGCGACGCACACGTAATCGACGCGCACCGGCTTGACGCTATCGAACGCGCGTGCGACGCGCTGATTCGCGGCGAACATCTCACGCAGTTTCCGATCGACATGCTGGCCGGCGGTGGCAGTATCGCAGTGAACATGAACGTGAACGAGGTAATCGCAAATCTCGCCAGCGAGTATCTCGGCGGCGCCCGCGGAACTTATCAACCGGTGCATCCGAAGCTGCACGTCAACGCTTCGCAATCGACCGCCGACGTCTGCCATACCGCGGTGCGCATGACGGTGCTGAGCAGGTGGCGCGGATTGCGTCGCGGGCTGGCTGAATGCGTCGGGGCATTCCGCGCCAAGGCCGAGGAGCTGCGGCCGGTCACCACGATATCGCGCACCTGCCTGCAGGATGCCGGGCGCGTGTCGCTCGGCGAAATCTTCGGCGCCCATGCCGAGGTGATCGAGCGGCGTGCCGGCCAACTGTCGCAGAGCGTTCGAGCACTCGCGCAGATAAACCTGGGAGGCACGGTGATTGGCTCTGGAAGCGGAGCGCCGACAATCTATCGGCGCGCGGTCCTGAAGCGGCTGAACGAATTTGCCGGGCAAAAGCTTACGCGGCGCCGTAATCTCTACGACGCGGCGCAGAATATCGACGACCTGGCGGCGGTGTCCGCGCACCTCGCGATGCTCGCGGAAGTGATGATTAAGATCGCGCAGGATTTGCGCATGCTCGCGTCCGGCCCCGAAGGAGGCTTCGGCGAAATAATCCTGCCGGCGGTTCAGGAAGGGTCGTCATTCCTCCCAGGCAAAATCAACCCGGTGATTCCTGAGACGATGTTGCAATGTTGCTTCCAGGTGTTGGGCTGCGAGCGAGCGACGCGACTCGCGTTCGAGCGCGGCGAGCTTAACCTGAACGTCTTCGAAGGCGCAGCGGCGGCAAATATTTTCGATGCGATCGAAATGATGCAGCGATCGATCACATTGTTGGTCGAACGATGCGTCCGCGGAATCGCCGCGAATCGAAAACGCTGCCGCGAACTCGCGTCGCGTGCCCGCTACTAGAGGTTATGCTTGTAATCCTGCTCGATCGCCTGATCGACTTGCCGCTCGAGTTCCTCGCCGCCGCCAACCTTCGCGCTCAGGAGCTTACCGAACGAGATCTTATAGCGCTCCGCCCACGTCTCCGGCTTCCACAGCTGCGATCGTATGAAAGCCTTGGCACAGTGGAAGAAACATTCTTTAACGGTAACCCGAATCGCCAGCAGCGCCGGCGCGCCGCGCGCGCTTAGCCGGACGAGCGAGTTGGGATCGTTGCTTAGCTCTGCGGTGCCGTTGACGCGAAACGTCTCGTCAGTGCCGGGAATCAGAAAGATCATTCCGACGTGGGGATTGGCGAGAATGTTCCGCAGGCTGAACATCAGCCGGTTGCCCTTGCGCTCGGGGATCAGAAGCGTGCGCGCGTCCTCGACGGTGACGAAGCCCGGGCCGTCACCTTTGGGCGAAGCGTCCTGGTTGCCGTCGGCGTCGGCAGTCGCGAGGACCAGAAAAGGCGATCGCCGGATGAAGTCGATGCCGGCTTCATCGAGCGCCGGAAGAAGCTTCTTCGGCGTCATCGGATTCGGCTCACCCATCAGCGCCTGCAGCTGACCGACTGTTTCAATCCGGTGGTCGCGAGGATTTTCCATTTCGATGTTCCTCCAGATAGTCAGTCGCCGATTGTGACGTTCTCTTGATTCCACGCATCAATCGACTGCGCGATTCCATTTTCCAGCGACGAGAAGTTCTCCGTATAGCCCGCGTGCCTCAGCCCCGAAAGGTCAGCCTGCGTGAAGCTCTGATATTTGTCCACCACATTCTCGGGAAGGGGTATATAGTCAGTCGCACCTGCGCCAAGCCGCGCAATGGCTATATTGGCGACGTCGTTGAAGCTGCGCGCCTGACCGGTGCCGACGTTGAAGACACCGTGGCGGACGGGACCTTCGGCCAGCGCCAGGTTCACGCGAACAACGTCACCGACAAAAACGAAATCGCGCCGCTGCTCGCCGTCGGAGTATCCGCCGGTGCCCTCGAACAGCCGCGCGCGCCCGCTCGACCTCAATTGTTGATACAGCTGATACACCATCGACGCCATTTTGCCTTTATGAGACTCGCGCGGACCGTAGACGTTGAAATATCGGAGACCGGCGACCGTACTCTCCGATCTGGCGGCAATGCTGCGGACGTGGTTGTCGAAGGCGAGTTTGGACAAGCCGTACAAGTTGAGCGGGCGTTCGTTCTCGCGCGATGGTGCGAATGCGCGCGACGAGCCATAGACCGCGGCGCTCGACGCGTACACCAATGGAATCTTGTTGGCGAGAGCGAACTGCAAAATCAATTTCGAAAATGTGAAATTGTTCTCGATCATGTAGCGGCCATCGGTGCAGGTGGTGTCGGCGCATGCGCCTTGATGAAAGATCGCTTCGATACGGTTCGGAAGAATCCCTCGCTCGATTGCGCGCGCAAATTCTTCGGGTCGCATCAAGTCCGAGAACCGCAAATCCTTCAGGTTGCGGGAACTGTCGCCGACGCGATCGACTACCATCACATCGGTGACGCCCCTGGCGTTCAGCGCGCCCAGCAAATTGCTACCGATAAAGCCTGCGCCACCAGTAAGTATGATCATTGTTTCATTGCTTCGCGATCGCGCGTGTCACGCTCGGTCATTGTATCTGCTGATCGAGCTTACGATCATCATCTTCAGCGAGAGAGCTTCTTTTCGAGCCGCGAACCACAAACTCGATCGTCTGTGCAGCGTGCTTCGACGCGCGAACTATCGAGAGAGAGTGCGCGCCCGCCGACGGAGTCCAGAGCAGCGCACCTCGGACGGGCGCGAGCTCGTGTCCGTCGAGGATCCAATCCGAGCCGCGCGCGCCCGCGCTGGACTCGAACACAACTCGCTGCGCCTCCGCGGGAATGTCGGGGTCGAGCGCAATGATCGTACCCGCGGCGGGCGAAAGGATCTGCGGATTGGCGTCATCGAGGCCGCTCATCGACGAAGTCGGCTGGGTGTCCGCGATGAACCATTCGCGGCGCGGCGCTTCAACCGCGTTCGGAAAGCTTACCTCCCTCTGTGTCACATTGGACGGCGGCGTGATCTGCCCGCTGCCAAACCGGTCGTGCAGATAGTTCATCACATTGAGCCACGTCGGCGCGGCGCCGGTGATTCCGGTCACGTCGCGCATCGGCGCGCCGGAAGAATTACCCACCCAGACCCCCACCGTAAATTTATCGGTGTAGCCCACGCACCAGTTGTCGCGCATATCTTTGCTGGTGCCCGTTTTGACCGCGCTCCAGTAGCGGGTCGCAAGGCTATTCTCCAGCCCGAATGTAGTACTGCGGCTGGCCCGGTCGGATAGTACATCGGAAATCACGAATGCGGCTTCAGGCGAATATACTCGCGCCGGTTTCTGAGTATCGGCATCAATAGTCAGTCGAAGATCTGAGTATTGTCCACCATTAGCCAGCGTGCGGTATGCATTCACCAGTTGCCACAGACTCACATCGCCGGAACCAAGCGCAAGGGCGGCGCCATAGTAGTCGCCTTCTTCGACCAGGCCACTGAAACCCAACTGCCGCAACCGCTCGGCGAAGACTTCGACACCAACAATGTCCGCGGTGCGTACCGCTGGCACGTTCAGCGACGACGCGAGCGCAGTGCGCATCGAGACCAAGCCCCTGAACTGGCGATCGTAGTCGAGTGGACGATAAATTCCGCGCTGCTCGGGCAACTCGAGCGGAGTGTCTTCGATGAGCGACGCGGCCGTGAGCAGATGCTGGTCGACCGCCAGCGCATATAGGAACGGCTTGAGAGTGGATCCCGGTTGGCGGGGCGCGCGGATTGCGTCGAAGTACGGAGCGTTCGAGAGTTCACCGGCGCCGCCGATGTACGCCCACACTTCGCCGGTGGAGTTCTCGGCCACGACAACCGCGCCGTCATCGACGCGCCGGTCGCGAACATCGATGATCTGGCGGCGCAGCGTCTCGATGACGAAGCGTTGGAGGTCGCGATCGAGTGTGCATCGCGCGGAACTGCTCTGGCCACCGAGCAGACGTTCCGCGAGTTGGGGCGCGAGCGCGATATGCGCCGAAGGATTCCGGCGGCTCGCAAATGCGTTGTCCAGTGCAGCCGCTATAACGTTCGACGACGAGCTCGACGATCCCATCGAGTGACTCAGCGCGTTGGCACGGACTGCGACGGTTTCGCGGCGAGCGTTCGGTGCGCGGATCAAAGCCGCCAGCACTGCGGCCTCGGCGGAGTCGATTCCCTGTGGCGCCTTGCCGAACATCACGCTCGAGGCCGCGGCGATTCCCTGCAATTCTCCGCGATAGGTCACAAGGTTCAGGTACGCTTCCAGAATTTGAGGCTTCGACCATCGCCGTTCGATCTCGATCGCCGCAACGACTTGCCTGAATTTTCGGAGCACGACTCCGTGTCCTGAAGTTCGCCCGAATGAAGGATCTAGCAGCGCCGCGAGTTGCATCGTGATCGTGCTGGCGCCGCGACCGCGGCCGCCGAGCACAGTCCGCGCCGCAGAGATTCCGAGCGCGACAATGTCGACGCCGCGATGGCTCCAGAAGCGATGGTCCTCAGCGGCGATTATCGCTTTTGTAAGCGCCGGCGAGATTTGGTCGAGAGGCGTCCACGCGAATCGTCTGCCATATGGATCGATTCTCAATTCGTCAATCGTCTCGTCATTGCGATCGAGCAACTGTGCTTCGGATGGGTGCCAGCGCGCACGCACCTCGGTAAACGTCGGCATCGCGGGCACGCTCAAAGCCAGCACCAGCATCGCAATTGCCGCTATCAGAAAGCCGAAGCCTGCCGCGACGCGTTTCATCTATGGCGCGACCTCGAATGGAGAATTTGGAAGCTCGCCCAGCATCTCCGGTTCATAAAGCGCGCCGACGTAGGTTGCGGGAAGCTTGAACGTGCCCGATTGATTGAGGCGAATCGTGTACTCGATTTCGAAGGTCCCCTTCGGCACGTAGTCGTAGTAGGCACGGAAGGCGTCGAAGGCGCGCTCGGAGTAAATCGGCCAGACGTAACTTTCGGTGTCGACTTTTTCGCCGGAGGTTGCGATCTGCGAGTCGCGCCCGAGGCCCGTTCCGAGATGTGACGCGCCGGCGGGAATCGGATCGTTCACGACTACCCAGGTCATATCAGTCTGCGCCACGACCTTGAGATGCACTCGCACGAGGTCGCCGCGTTTCCATCCGTTAGGGTCCGCGTTCTCAACCGGCAGCAACGTGCGCGTGATTCGATAGCCGCTCGAAAGTGGTTGCGTTATCGGAACAGCAGCGAGCGCGCGAATCTCGGCCCAGGGATTTCCGCTTCCGCTGTGATCGATCTTCAGATCAGATCCGGTGGATGGCCAATCGAACGCGAGCACGCCGCCCTTTGGATCCTTTGCCCAATCCAGTTTTTCGGACGCCGCCTGAATCGACGCGCTCGTGATGCCCGCGACCGGCGTCGATTCAAAATCCTTTGAAAACTTCGCCACTGCCAGGGTGCCCCACGCGTTCGTGATCGTTTCGGCCCACGCGCCGCGCGTTTGCAACGCCTGTGCACCTCGCATCACGAGCGGCAAGTCGTCATGCCACAAGTGGTTGTCGAGCAGCAGCAGGGCGAGCTTCACTATGTTGCAATCGGGCGAGACCATCAACCACCACATCTCGTTGCGCGCATCGCTCGACAGATGCATTGCCGTGCGTTGCTGGTTGAGGCGCGCGCGCATGATTTGCTCCGCCTCCTTGAGGCGTCGTTCTCGATCGGAAATCCGTGGGACGCGTAGCAAAATGCTCCACCAGTCGATCACAGCGGAATCAGGCCACAGATTCGGCTCGATCGTAATACTGGTGACCATCGCCGGATCGGCCCGGCCTGTCCGTGCGAGCGCGTCGATTGCGGCCAGTTTGCGCAGCGGCAGGTCCGCCGCCTGGATCGGTTCGTCACGCACGATCTTACCCTCGACGAAATCGCTGAGACCCTTCTCCAACGTTGCTTCGGAGTCGGCCGGAATAGTCAGTCCGGCTTCATGCGCGATCGATATGAAATAAGCAGTGAGTACGTCACTTCCATTAGTCATAACGGGAAAGTACTTGAGCAATCCGTCGGAGTCGGTATACGAGGGCAGGTCGGCCACGATTGCGTTCCAGAGTTTCGGATCGCCCAGCGCAACCGCCACCGACACGCGCTGTTCGAGGCAACCGTAGGGATATTGGCGCATCCAATCGCGCACACCTGCGAGTCCGGCGCCAAGCGATGGACTCAGCGAAACCTGCACGCCGCCTTCGCCTGCGAGGGCGTCGGCCGGGAGCGCGACCGGCTGAACAACTGGTTTCTCGATTCGCAGGAGAGTGGCCTGAAGCGCGCGAACCGGAACGGCGGGTATCACGCGCTGCGTGATCAGCAAATGATCGGACGGTCCGTGCTCGACGCTCGCATCGACGTGATACTTGAGTTCCTGCACCGCGGCCGGCACTTCAACCTTCCAGGAAATGGTCGTGCCCTGACCCGGTGAGAGCGTGAGCTTTTGCGGCGACGGTACCTGCGCGAGCCCATCGATCTTAGCATTGACAGTCGCATCGAAGGCGCGCTCAGACGCGTTGCGCACGGTGAACTCCGCGGCAAACGAATCGCCGTTTCGAATTATCGGCGAAACCCCGGATAGCAACATCAGATCCTGGGTCGAGCGGATACTTGCGAAGCCGGTTCCAAACTGATCGGCACCCGAATCCGCAATCGCGACTATTCGGAAGCTGGTCAGCGAATCGTTGAGCGGCACCTCGACGGTAGCGTCGCCGTTGGAATCGAGGGCGACCGACGCCTTCCACAGAAGCAGCGTGTCGAATAGTTCGCGAGTAATTTGATGACCACCGCCACCGCCAGGTGGAATCGCCTTGATTCCGAAGTGGCGCTTGCCGACGATTTGCATTTCGGCCGCCGAGGTTTCGACCTGGTAGGCGCGCTGACCCATCATCGCGTCGAGTAGTTTCCAGCTGTCGTTGGCGCGCAGCTCGAGCAAGCCCTCGTCAACTGCGGCGACCGCGATTGCACTGCCGAGCGCCGGCGCCTTACCGTCGAAGGTCCTCACCGAGATCTTGACCAGCGCCTTGTCGCGCACGTGGTAGACGGATTTTTCGGGCGCGACTTTTACGTTGAGGCGATGGTCTCGCCATCCCACGCGAATTCCTGCGATGCCGAGCTTGAACGCCGGCTTCCCCAGATCGACCATGGCAGTCGGCTGCACGCCAGCGATTCTGCCGCGGACCACCAACGCCGAGACGAAAACGTTGGGCGCCCAATCGCGCACGGGCAACGTGATAACCGGATCGCGCCCGGACAGGTGAACGATAGATGCGGCCAGCACGCCTTCGCGCTCGACGGTGACAAGCGCAGTCGCCTCTGCAAACGGCATCCGAACCTGGAAGCGCGCGACGTCGCCGGGTTCGTAGGCGGGCTTCTCCGGCAGAAAATCGAGTCGGTCGTCGTCGCGGCCGGCGAACCATTCGCGCTCGTTGCCCGGAATGAAGATCTCGCTGTTGGCCGAACTCGAGTTACCCGAATCGTCAGTCACCGTCGCCTGAATAATCGCGTCGCCGGTCACTGGCGGTTTCGCCTCGCACGAAAGTCGGCCGAGGTCGTCGGTGACGCCTGAGCACAACTCGCCGGCGAGCTTCGTTTCCTGCGTGTTCTCGTATGCGTAAAAGCCGCCGACCAGCCGCTTGCGATATGAGTACTGAAGTCGGCCGAAAATCTCGACGCGAACCAGCGCATGCGCGATCGCCTTGCCCGAGTCGTCCACCACCGCGAGATGCGCGCGAACGATGCCGGGGGAAGAGGCCCAATCCTCGACCTGGATTCCAACCAGCCGCTTGGCCGGCCAGATCATCACGTTGTTCGACACCGTCTGGCTCTCGCCGTTGGGATCGCGGTATTCGAGTTCCGCATGCACCTCGACCGGTGTTGGCTCGCGCGGAAGATCGCTGATGTCGGTGCGCGCACCGCCGGCGGCGTCGAGCGTCAGATCCGTGCGTTGATGCACGCCGGGATTCTGCTCGGCCTCCATCCCTTCGGAATATCCCTCGCTGTGGACGATTCCTGGCTTCACCGCGCCATTGGCAAAAACGTAATCGTCGAAGTCGGTGAACTGCGGCGACGCGTCCGTGCGGATTTGACTTCGCAACGTGACTGGAAGTCCCTTGGCGGCGCCGCCGGACAAGTATTCAGCACTCAGGTCGATCGGAATCTCGGTTACGGCGACGAGCGGCTGCGCGGGAACTTTGATCGCGGCTTTCATCAAGGGAATCCGAAATTCCTCGACGCGAAAATTCCCGGTTGTCAATTCCTGGGCTGACTGATCGATCGGATTGCTGCGATCCGGCGCGGGCGTCGGACTCTGTCCAGCTGCTTTCCGACGCAACATTGTAACGATGTAGGTACCGAGCTTGGCCGCTTGGGGAATCTGCCAGTCATTTTCCGCGCTGCCCGAATCGTTCCACTTGAGATCGAAATCGTAGTGCTGATCGCCGCCCGAAAAAGTGATCGAAAGCGTGTCAGGAAGTTTTTCGGTCGGCACCAGCGACAACCCCTGCGCGATCTTGGCGCGGATGAAATGCTTCATATGAACGGTCTCACCGGCGCGCAGCAGCGTCCGATCGAAAACCGTATCGGCGATGTACGGCGAAGGTTGATAATCGATCGGGAGGTGAAATCGCCACGCTTCAATTCCCTGTTGCCAACTCGAATGCACAAAGCTGAAATCATTGCCCGTGCTCGCGGTCACCAGCAGACCGGCGTTGAGTCCGCTTAGCGCTTCGACCTGGTTCGAGTAGTAGTCGCTCTCGTTATCGGCTTGTGACGAGCTGCAGTGAGGAAGATTCGCGAACGCCGACGACCTGGGAACCATCGCGAGGCCGCGATCGTCGGTGCGGCCGGTCCACAGCTCCGTGCCGTGACAGTCCGCCACTGCGACGTGAGCACCGCCGACCGGGTTGCCCGTCTCCAGCGCCGTGACCCACACCAGCGAATTCGCCTGCCCCTGTTTGAAATGAACTGCGAGGTCGGTGACGAGCGCGGCGGTCGGAACGTACATCGGCTTTCGTGCGCCGAGTAGAACCGTGCCCAGTCGGGTGCTCTTCAATTCGACGATGTACAATCCGGGACGCTTGAGCGGAATCCCCATCACCTCAAATGCCTTGGGCCCGTTGGACTTCGGCATCGCAAATTGTCTCGCGCCGGACGCATTGGCGGCGCCGAAAATCGACTCTGCGCGCTTGGCGTCAGCCACACGATTGAGCCACGAAAGGACGTCGCCAGGCTTGGGCTGCGGGACGCGCCAAAGCGTCGCCTCGATTCGAGTCAGCAGATCGCGCACCGTCGAACCCGACCTGCCTGCGCCAAGCTGCAGCTGACTCCCGGCGATCTCGGCTTCGAGATTTCTGACCGTGACCGGCAGCACTGGATCCGCCGCCTCGATGATTCCGAAACGAGCCGAAAACTTGGCGAGCGGCGGGAACTCGCCGGTCTCGACTGACATCGGAAAGCGCGAGGCGTTGGCGAGTTGGCGTCCGGAGCCATCGACGAGCCACGGCGGGATCTCGATTTTGTACTCCGACGATTCTTTGAATGGCCCGTTGAACGTCAGCGACGACGTCTCGCCTGGATCGTCGAGCGCAGCGAACTGACGCTTCGCGTCGGGGCCCACCAGCGCGATCTGTTTTGCCAGCGCCCCCGAAATCGGTGCGGTGAACGAAAGCATGATCGGCGTAAGCGGGATGCATCCGGCTTTCGCACTTTCGCGCTCGCACCGGATTTTCGCTTCAAACACCTTGCGAGTCTTGTAGCTTATCGTTTGATCCTGATCCGTCGCAATTCCGCTGGTCGATTTGATGCCTACGCCCCATATGAGCGTCACCGCCGTGTTGTTTGGAAACCGCTGTTTGGACTGGAGGATGACAACCGGCTTCTTCGCGGTCAGATTCTCAAAGCGCTTCAGCAGGATCTCGCGATCGTCGCCGCTCATGATTGTCACGCCGATTTTCTGCGGCATTCCCTCGACCGAAAAGCTCGCGTGCTCGAGAATCGAGTCCGGATCGGCGTCCGTGTCGAGCACCAGCACGAAGGCCTGCTCTTCATCGATATCGTTGCTCTCCGGCCACGGCCGTTGATCAACGATCGAGGGACCTCCCGTGTCGAAGTTGAACGCGCGCAGATCGGTGAACGCCTTCCCCGCCAGCGACTTCAAGCCCACGCGCAATTTGAAGCTGCATCGCAGGCCCGCCGGTAAATCCTGATCGAAGTCGTACGACCAGTTGCGGCTATCGATCCATCGCGCCGCTCCGTGCGCGGGGCAGTCGATTACAAACGGCGATGTTGCGTCGCGCGGATCGCCGAGTGGGACCATCGGCTCGGAGAATCGCGCCGTCACCTGCCGCACCTGCTTCACCGTGGCTTGCGGTGAGAAGCGCACGACCGACGGACCTTCGCCGTCAGCCGCAGCAACGACATTGCAGAGCGAAATGGCGATGCAAAAAGCCAAGGCAACCGCGCAGCGCGCGATCCAGAGATTGAAAGAAGTCAGCCGACGCGCATCCGATTGCAGATTGCTGATGGAAGTTCCTCCCGCGCCACAACGGCGATACTCGACCTCCTAGTGAGTAATGCAATCGCGGGTCAGATTGAAGAGGGCTCGCGAACTGGCTGATTCACGCGGTAAAGACGCGCGGCTTTGGCGTGGCGATCCGCGATTTCCTTGCGCAACGCGGCGGGCTTGAGCACTTCGATCCACGGCCCCATGCTCATTATCCAGTTCGCCAACTCGGTCGTGCCCTTGACCGTCATCGTCATAATCGCAGTACCGTCGCGGCGATGTGCGAAACGCTGGCTGCGATGAATGGTGCGCGAACGCACGTAGGCCTCGGTTTGTTCGCTGTGTATCTTCAACTCGACTTTCGTTTCCGGGCCGTCGACAATTCCGAAAGTGCCTTCGGTGTGCGCGGCCGGATCGAAGCCGCGCGGATAGATGAAACGCGTCGACGTGCCGTCTGCTTGATGAAGAAATTCGACCGAGCGGATTCGCTCAACCGCGAGATAAATGATCGCGTTCCTTCGATCACTGTGGCCGAGCAGGTAAAGACCGCCACGATAGGAAATCAACGAGTACGGATCGAAATCGTGCTGGTGCGCCTCGCCGGTCAGAAGAGCGTAGTCGACTTTGATTCGAGTCTGATCCAGCAGCGCTCGCAAAATTATGTCGAGCTGTTCACTGAACTCGCCGTAGTCCTTGGGCGCGTACGGGACGGCGTAAAACTTGCGCTCGAGGTCCGACAGCCGCGTCCGCTGGGTCAGACTCAGATTCTGAAAAATTTTCTCCCACAGGCCCTCAACCCCTTCCTCCAGCACCGTGCCTTCGAGGAATTTGAGCACGGTCAATGAGAAATACAGCAGCGCCACCTGATAAGAAGATGCCTCCGCGGCTTTCATCGAACTGACGAGGCGAAGCCTGCGCTCACGACCCCTGCCGATGACTTCGACCAAGGGGTTGCCATGCCAATCGAGCAGGTCGCTGCGCAGCACCGATACATAACGAGCAAGCGTGCGCCCGGAAATGTCTAGGCTCTCGGCAATCGCCGTTAAACTCCAGCCGTATGGCCTCGAGAACAGTCCGGTGGCAATTCGCGCCAGTCGAATCGCGGCGCCGTAGGTCGGTTTGCGGCGAAGTTTTTTCATCCTCACGATCCAATCATCGATCCTGTTCGATGACAACCGTTGTCAGTAACCCGATATAGGTTTCTAAAACTCGATCCGCGATCCATAGTTGTGCCGCAATGATTCGACTTCATTACTCCAATCGACTCGAAAATCTGATTGCGCCGCTGGCCGTTGCGGTGGCCGAGCATCAGAGGCGTGAGCCGCTCGAGCCGGTCTCTATCGTCGTGCCAAACCGCGTCGTCGAGCAATTCGTCCGCTATCGGCTAGCCGAATCGATCGGCATCGCGGCAAATTTGAAATTCCCGTTTTTGCAGAACTATCTCGCCCAACTTCTCCAATCGACCGATCAGAACCTGAGGATCCTCGATGTCGACGAGCTTCAACTGGTTCTGTTCGAATGCCTTCGCACCAATCGCGACGACCCCGACTTGAAGCCGGCGCGCGATTACATCGAGGCGGGATCGAAGTCTGACGCAGACCTCGAACTGCGGACGTTCCTGCTGGCCGTGCAGTTGGCGCGGTTGTTTCGTGAGTATTCGATTTCGCGGCGGCGCATGATCGAAAAATGGTGGGGCGCCCGGAACTCTGACATTCACGCGATGAGCGAGACTGAGCAATGGCAGCGGCACTTGTGGCAATCGGTATTCGATTCGCAAGGCCGCGTGCGAGAACAGTGGTTGTCGAAGCGCGGGAGTCGACTGAGTTTGTTGCCCGACGCGTTCGAAGCAAGCGATGGAGAGCAGCTGAGAGGCGCTCTGCCGGAAACGCTTCACATCTTCGGTTCCTCGTACGCAGGAAATGCCTACGCGGAAATCTTCGCGAGACTCGGAGCTCTCGGCGATATTCAGATCTACGCACTCAACCCATGTCGCGAATTCTGGGAGGACGTGGACACGTCGCGCCGCGGCGCGCTCGCTGCGTGGGCTCATCGTCAAGACAAAGTCGGCGCGAAACTGAACGAATCGGAAGATCCTTTTTCATTGAACGAATCGTCCGACCCGCTCGCGCTGCGGCTCTGGGGACGACCCGGCCGCGAATACGTTCGGCTGCTGAACGAATTGTCGCAGTGCGATTTCGCGCCGCTCTTTTCGGACTCGGTATCCCGTGAATCGCCGACGCTGGTCGAAGCTCTTCAGCAATACATCCTCGACCGCGAACCGCAGGCGGCCGACGTCGACAGCGGCAAAGGCCAACCATTCGACGCGCGAATCGGTTTCCTTGCATGTCCGGGAATTCGACGCGAGACCGAAATTGTTGCGAACGAAATCTGGTCTGTGCTTCGCGGCAACGAAAAACTTGCTGCCAACGGCAGTGTCCCGCGACTTCGCTTTCATGAAATCGCAGTTGTGATTCCCGACGCTGCTGTTGACGACTACATGACGCACATCGAAAGCGTTTTTCGAAAGCAACGCCGAATTCCGATCGACCGCGTAAGCCGCACAACCAGCGGCGCGAGCCGTGTCTCGGAAGCCGTCGAGCTGCTGTTCGCACTGCCTGGCGGCCGCTTCTCGCGCGATGAGTTGGGCCGGCTCCTGACGCATCCCGCGTTGAACGGCGAAGACGGAACTCGCGTTGACGTTGAAATGTGGCAGCGATGGAGCGAGGCGCTCGGTATCTTCTTCGGCGCCGACGACGACGATCTGAAGGACACTTACATCCCGCGCGGCCTCTACCATTGGGATCAGGCAATCAAGCGGCTCGCCTTAGGCACGATGATGACCGGTCAGCGTGGCGGCGACCCCGAGTTCTTCGAAACCGCGGCGCCCGCATCGAGCTACCTGCCGTTTGAAGTGGCGCAGGATGAACTGCAGACTGCGGCGCGATTCATGCGCACGGCGAGAGCGTTGATCGCGGATGCGATCGCTGTTCGTGACGCGCGGCTGACACCCCGTCAATGGTCTCTGTTGCTGATTGAATTCGTGAATGCGTACATACGGCCCGCGAGCGCGATCGATGAGCAGGTAAGGGACAGCTTCCTCGAAGCGATCGAGTGGGTCGGCGAGACGGAACTGAACATCAGTCCGATGTCGTACCAATCGGCGCGAGAGATGGTCGCGGCCCGCATCGCCGATCTCGAATCGCGTCGCGGGCAATACTCGGGGCGCGGCGTCGCTGTTGGATCGTTTTCCTCGCTGCGGTCGATTCCATTCAAAGTGATTTTCGTGCTGGGGCTGAACGAAGCGGACTTTCCTGAGCGTGAACATCGCGAACCGCTTGATCTGCGCACGCTCAAACGCGCCGCCGGCGACGTTACTCCGGCCGAGCGCGACCGCTATCTGTTCCTCGAGACAATCCTGGCCACGCGGGAGCGAATTTTTTTCTCATACATCTCTCGCGATGCGAAAACGGGCGACCGGCTTCAACCATCGTCGGTCATTCGCGAGCTGCAATACATGCTGCGGGGATTCGTCGATGCGGAAACGCTCGCAGCGCTGACCGTGGAACATCCAGTCAGCCGCTATGCCTTGAAATATTTTCCCGAATTCGTCGATGGCACCAAATCCGACCTGACCGACGAAAACGAAATCTCGAGCTTCGATCCCGACGCGCGCCGCGGTGCGCGGATGCTGGCGTTGAGGGAACGGTCAAAGTTCGACTCCGATATGCTGCTTGATCGTTCCGATAGTAAGCTCGGCGCGCATCTGCGAAAGGAACTGCAGTTCGCTGAATTTGCCACGCTCTCCGATGCGGAACCTCACGCGCCCCGCGACGAGATCGCGCTTCCAATCGCCGCAATTCGGAGATATCTCGAATGCCCTCTGCAAGGCGCCGCCCGTTATTCACTCGGCATGCTGGAGGACGAAGATCCGCCCGAGGAAGCGGAGGATGAGCCCATCGAGCAGTCGCGGCTCGATCGTACCGTGATGCTGCGCAATGTTTTCCGGTGCGCCGGAGGCAAGCCCGAAGCGCTCGACGAAGAGTACGCGCGCGAGCTTCGGATTGCGCAGGCTCGCGGACGCGCGGCCGCAGGGCACTTCGCGCAGGCCGCCGCTCGTGCGGACGCTTCGGCGCTGAAGCATTGGAGCACGCAAGCTTCCGAAGCCGGTGTCAGCGATTTAGGCCAATGGAAGGACACGCGGATTGGACGCGCCGACGAATTCGCCGATGCCGGCGAAATTCTTGCGCCGATCGCACTGAACGCCACCGTTAAACGTCACGACGGGAAAACCTTCACGCAGCGAGTGAATCTTCACGGAACCATTCGCGGCGCGTCAGCGGAGGCGGGTGTTGCGATCAACTGCGTGCTGCACAAGAAGGTTAAGCCGAAGGATTTTCTGCCGTCGTTTCTAAATGCAATCGTGCTCGCCGCAACAGGAACGAAAATGCCTGAAACGTTTCGCGCAATCGTGATCGGAACACAGTCAACCGACCCGAAAGAATGGATTCGCGAGTTCCACCCGCTCGACCGTGACTCGGCGCTCACCTTTCTGACCGCGGTAGCTGGCGATTTGCTTTCGACCGGCAACGATTATTTTTTGCCCATTGAGGCGGTGGAGGAGGTCGTCAAGGATTTGCGCGGCAAACCCAAGGATAAGCGCGACCTGGTCGAGGCTGTCGAGCGCATCCTCTTGAATGAATTCTCGAGGAGCAGCTCCGAATACGGACCAGTTCGCAACGCGACCAGTTTCGATCCACCGGACGAAGACGAGATTGAAGAAATCGTCAAGCGCCGCTTTGCCCCAATTCTCGGGATATTCACAAAATGAGCGCGACCGCATCCAGAGCCAACGTCGAATACTGCCGACCCGCGATTCTCGATCAGATTCTCGACGGCGGGCACAGAGTTATCGACGCGAGCGCCGGCACCGGCAAGACGTTTACGATTGAGCATATCGTTGTCGACCTCCTCCGCGCCGGCGACGCCAAGATCGATCAGATCCTGGTCGTGACGTTTACCGAGAAGGCGACGGCCGAACTTCGCGCGCGAATCCGCACGACGATCGAATCCGCCCTCTCCGGACGCGATCTGATTGACGACGAGCGCGAAAGATTGAAGACGGCGCTGCTTTCATTTCATCTCTCGCCTATCCACACGATCCATAGCTTTTGCCACCGCATGCTTACCGAACTCGCGTTCGATAGCGGTGTCCGATTTGGACTTGATCTGGCCAGCGGTCGCCTTGAGTTCCATGACGCCCTGCGCGCCGAGTTGCGCGAGCGGCTGAAGTCGGACGTTCGCGTCGAGCAGCTGATCGGCGAGTGGCTGTCGGACGAAAAACGCAATTCAGAGGGTCTCGAGGAGTTGCTCTGGCAGGCCCACAGCCAGCGCTACTTGCGAGCTTCGGGGCGCGAGCTCAATCAGCAAGCGCTGTCCTATCTGATGAAGGCGTTCGACGAAAAGACGCTGGTGGAGGCGTTCAAGCTCGGGGCGATCACAGATGAAGCTCGCCACGAGGCGATCGACGCGAGCTGTGAATTAAAGATGATCGTCGATCGCGCCGACGGATCGATCGCGCGACTGGCGGAAGGTTTGCACGACTTCGACTTTGATCCCATCTGCGATCCAAAAAGCGTCCGCCGCATAAAAACCGAAAAGCGGCCATTTTTTCCTGAGCAGATGTCCGAGCGGGTGCGCGCGCTGATCAATGCTGGAGAGCGCGTGCAGGCGGCGCTGACTATCGAGCAACGAGTCGTCGACGAACTTCTGCCCGCTGTCGCGGCGCGAATGGACTCGCGAAAGCGCGAGCGCGGGACGCTGGACTACGAGGACATGTTGGTATGGCTGGCGGACGCACTCGATGGCGTCCGCGGCAAATCGCTGGCGGCGACGTTGCGCGAGCGCTACCGATTTACGCTGATCGACGAGTTCCAGGATACCGACGACCTTCAGTGGAGAATCTTTCGGCAGGTGTTTGTCGAAGGCGGAGGCGACAACACTGTCTATGTGATCGGAGATCCCAAGCAGGCCATCTACGGATTCCGCGGCGCCGATGTTTACGCTTACCTGCAGGCGTGCGAGCAGCTCGAGAAAACAGGATCAACGACGGTCCACTTGCGCGAAAATTTTCGGTCGACCGGCGACATGATCGAAGCGTGCAACCTGATCTTCGATCAAAATGCCGCGGCTCCGCTGTTCACCGGCAAAATCAAATACGATCCTCCGGTCAAATGCGGGCGGCCTGCGCTGCGAGCCATCGCGGCGAACGGCCAGCCGATCGCGCCCGTAACTCTAATGAAATTTCAGCCTCGTGATGATCGATACAGGTTCTCGCGCCGCATGCGTGAGGCTATAGGTTCGCGAATCGCGCAGGCGATCGCGCGAATTGTTGCGGACCCCGATCATGCGATTGAAATTTGCGATGAAGGACAGGCGCGCAAGGTCAGGGCCCGGGACGTGTACGTCCTGACTCGCACGAACCGCGACAGCATCGAAATCGGCAAACACTTGCGACGAGCGGGAGTCTCGTTCGCTTTTTACAGGCAGGACGGGTTGTTCCAGACGCGCGAGGCTGCCTACATCCTCGATCTGCTCAGGGGAATTAATGAACCGGGCAGGCGATCGAGCCGGCTTAAGGCCTGGGCATCTCCTTTCTTCGCCGTCGAGTACATCGATCTTGCGCGGCTTGACGACGAGCGCAACTCGCAACCGATGCTCGACCGGTTGTTCGAATGGCGCGCACTTGCCGAGGCCGGGCTTTTCGCCGATTTGTTCGACACCCTGCTCAATCAGAGCGGACTGGTCGAACGATTGCTGTTGTCAGACGGTCGCCGCGAACTCACCAATTACGAGCACATTTTCGAGATCCTGAGCCAACCAGCTTCGCGACGCGGAATCTCGCTTGTGGAAATAATTGAGCTGCTCGAATCTTACATCACCATGCGCGCGACACCGCCGGGCGACGATCAGAATCTGCAGCGCCTCGAAGACGATCGCGATGCCGTGCAGATCATGACCATCCACAAAAGCAAGGGCCTCGAAGCCGACGTCGTCGCACTATACGGCGGATTTTTCCCAAACAATCGCCCCGATCCGGTCAGCATCTATCACCTCGGAAACGAACGACGTCTCGCGATTGGCAAAAGGGCGCGCGAGCTCAACGACGACGCAATAAAGCAAGAACGCGCCGAAGAGGATCAGCGACTGCTCTATGTCGCGCTGACCCGAGCGCGTGCGCAGCTGATACTGCCCTGCGTACCCGACGGGACATTGACTCGAGCCCCATCGGGCTCTTACGCACAACTTAATACTCGACTGCTGACGCTCGAGCGCGAAGAGCGCCTGAACTCACTATTCAGAACGGAAAACATAGTCGTGCCATCGGTCACGTCAGCAGATGAGCCTGAGAAGGCCGAGACGGCCATCGACCAGGATGCCCTGTGTGATTGGCTCACTTCGACGTCTCCAGCCACCGGCGTTGAGCGCGAATTTGCCGATCTCAGCGTGCGGCATCGCGGCCTGATCGTCGAATCCTACACCTCGCTGCAGGCGGCCGAGCCCGACGAATTCAAGACCAGCGTCGACTCCATCGACGCGCGCGGTGACAACGTCGATCTACGCGGCGGCCGCCGCGTCGGCATTTTCCTTCATGAAGTGATCGAGAAGCTGGATTTCAAATCTTTCGGCGATGTCCCCAACGCGGAATCCTGGATGGCTCGCGACGATGTGCGGGAATTGTTCGCAGGCGCGATTCGTCGCCACGGCGTGAGTGATGCGCGATGGCTGGAGCGCGGTCGCGAGATTGTTTTCAACGCGCTCACCGCGCCGGTCGCGCTCGGCGAAACTATTCTCGAAGGCGGACTGTATCGGCTGCCGAGCGTCCGCGAAATGGAGTTTGCATATCCGATTCCCGAGAAGCACCACGCTCGCATCGATGACGGCTCCGGCGACGCATGGACTGTCGAACGTGGCTACGTAAAGGGTTTCATCGACCTGGTGTTCCGTCGCGACAAGCTCATGTACTTCGCCGATTGGAAGGGCGATCTGCTGCCGTCTTACGAGCCTGAAGCACTTAAGCAACACGTCGACCGTCACTATCTCTTGCAGGCGCAAATATACTCACTCGGCGTCGTGCGACTGCTCGCGATCCACAGCGAGCGCGACTACGAATCGCGATTCGGCGGTCTGCTGTATGTCTTTCTTCGTGGAGTCGCGCGGACCGGAGACGGCACGACTGGACTCTACTTCGCGCGGCCGTCGTGGAATGAAATAGTCACTTACGAATCCGAATTACTACATCACGAAGTCGCCTCCGAGCTCTTTGCGTGAAAGACAGATACTCCCTACTCGGAATCGATACTGCGTGGACACACTTCGACTCGACCCACGACGGCGGCTCTTCTACATTCCGTGCTCGCCTGCGCGCGCTTGAAATCTCAGCTGCAGGACTCAATCTTGCGCCGGAGTCCGTCCATCTGGCAGCCGAACTGGCGGCCCTTGAACCCGCTCTGGAATTCGACGATAGAATCGCGCTCATCATACTCATCCTCGTTTCGCTCGTCGCGATCCAGGAGGGAAGTACCCGCTTCCCGGTAACTGGGCCGATCTCTAAAGGGCCGATGCGTCGCGTTTTGGGTTCGTTGTGCGCCAGCGGCTTTGGCGACGATACGGTCGATGGAATAGCCACTTCGATCGAAAACCTTCTGCGCTCTAACCGGGCGTCAGCGCTCGTCGGTCAGCGAGACGATGATTACAAGCCCCTACTATACATCGAGCCGTACATAAGTGATCACAATATTTTTCAACGCGAACGTGAACTGGCTAATCGGCTGGCCGCTTTACTGACTACAACGCAAGCGCAAGTCGACGCCGAGAAACTTGCCGACGCTCTTCGAGATGTGATTGCTCGCCCCGTGATCGTGCAGGGTCAGCAGATCGTGTTGACCGATGAACAGTGCGAAGTTGTTGGCGCTTCTGCGCGAACCGGGTTGACGGTCGTGTCGGGCGGTCCGGGTACTGGCAAGACCTCGATCGTCGTCGCGATCATGCGCCTGATGGTACGCCTCGGCGTCGATCCCTCCGAGATTGTGCTCGCTGCCCCGACCGGCAAGGCCGCCTATCGAATGGGCGAATGCGTCGGCGAGTCGCTTACGCGGATTGAAAACCGCGACGCCGTGGACCAGGCGCTGTTGGATGCGCATCTGGAGCCCGCGACGATTCACCGGCTGCTGGGGTACTCGCCCGAATCCGGTCGCTTCCGCCGTCATCGCAACAACCCGCTCTCGGCGAAGGTGATTATCGTCGACGAAGGATCGATGCTCGATGTCACGCTGATGGAACGACTGACGAACGCGATTCAGCCGGAGGCTAGGCTGATCCTGCTTGGCGACGCGAACCAATTACCATCGGTCGCCGCGGGCTCGGTGTTCCGCGATCTGGTTCCATCTCTCGCGCAAGACTCAGGTCCGCTCAGCGCTGCATCGATGCGGCTTGGAGTGAATCATCGGATGAACACTCAAAGCGCCGCAGGAAGATCTATTTTGCTCGCTGCCCGGTCGATTAACGACGGCGACGTTACGCTCCTGAATGCAGTCGACGAATCGAACACACCAATTGTTCCGCGGCGCTCATCACCCAAAGAACTCGCATTCGCAGGCGTTGAATTTCTTGCGACCTCGTCGCGCGACTTCGGTCCCTTTCTCGATCGCTGGTACGCAGAGCGAGTGCGTGGCGGGAGAGAAATTGCGGAACTGGTTGGACATGAGTACGTCGAACGCGACAGTCGTTTCGATGACGCGGACTGCGAGCGGCTGCGTCAGTTGTTCGCGCATGCGGGAAAGTCGCGCATCTTGTGCGTCACTCGCGTCTTCGAGACCGGTGCCGATCAAATAAACGCGCGACTTCATTCGCGCGCCGCAGAATCCGCCGGCCTCGCGGCGGAGCGCTTGCCTTTCGCGGTGGGCGAGCCGCTTATCGTGCTGCGCAACGATTATGAGCGCGGACTCTTCAACGGCGACAACGGAATCAGATTGTGGGTGCGACGCGGCGCTGCGTCGCAAATCCCGATGGCAATATTTCCGCGCGGCGACAACTTCGTCGCATTCCGATTCGATGCGCTGCGCGAATTCGTCGAACTCGGCTACGCGATGACCGTACACAAAGCGCAGGGCTCCGAGTTTGATTCGATTGCGATCATTTTGCCCGAGAAACCAGTCGCCGTTTTGACCCGTGAGCTCATCTACACCGCCGTCAGCCGCAGCCGAGCGTCGGTCGTGCTCGTCGGCAACGAATCAACCTTCAACCACGCAATCGCTTCTCGCGTCGAGCGATTCTCAGGACTTGCCGAAGGAATCAGGGCAGCGATCGCAGGCTAATTCTTCGGCGTGTGCGAGAGCAGAAATTCGCGCACGCGTTTAATCGTAGCGCCGATCACGTCGGGCGTTTTCCAGTTTTCGACAAGCTCGGCGTTCGGTGCGAGCGCGGCGATCTCCCTGGAAGTCTCGTTTGGATGGTAGTCGTCGTTACCGCAAAGGATCAGCATCGGCGTTTTGCACGAGCGCACGAAATCCCGCGAAACGTTGAACACGAAATCCGTGCCGTACATCCGATCGCGGAATTGGCGAAGCGCCGAATCTTCGAGTTGTGGACGCTCCAACTTCAGCGCATCCGCCCACGTGTCGAACATCCTGAAGAACAGCTCGCGATTTCGCGGGCTGAGACCGATCGGATTTTGCAGAATTGCAGAACTTATCCGCTGCGGCGCGGCTTTGATGATCCCGAGCGAATATGACCCGCCGATACATCCGCCCATAACGTGGCATTGCTTGATCCCAAGATGATCGAGCAACGTAATGTGATCGCCGGTGTAGGTGTCCCATCCATCGTCGGCGGTAATAGGCGCGCTCGACTTGCCGGCGTTGCGCTGGTCCATCGCGATCACGCGGAAGTTGGCCGCAAGTTCCCTGGTCGGATCGAATGGGCTGTTGCCCCAGAACTCGATACTCGATCTCATGCCGCCGGGCGCGAACAGCAAAATCGGGTAACCAGCGCCGTACTCCTCAAAATGTATCGACACATCGCCGCGCTTGAACGTTGGCATCGTCAGTCTCCTTGCAACGAATTCTTAAACCTCAGTTGCCGATCGATCAATCTTCGCCGAAGAACCGGCGCCGCACGCTTTCGTCTGCGGGCAAGTCAGGACCGCCGAAAATATGATCGGGCATTCGCGACGGATCTCGCGCCACCAGCGGCAGCGCCCGATTCCGGCGCGCGTCGGCCTCAGCGCCGCGATCGAGCCACATCTCGCGCCACCAATTCTCGACGGTGTGAATTGCACCATAATGAAAATCGTGGCCCTCGGCGTATGCATGGCACGCTGCGTCCCAATTCCTGTCGGCGAGCAGACAATCGCGCATGACCCGCACGTCGCGCATCGTCAGGCTCAGTCCCTGTCCCCAACTCGGATCGCTTGACGCCGCGGCATCGCCAATCAACGCCACGCCGTTACGATAAGGATGATCGACCCAGTGGTCCGCGGTTATAAACGACGCCAAAGGACCAATCGCTTTAGCGCCTGCGTAAAATTTTGCCGGGGCTCCGGTGCGGATCGCTTCGTCGATGAACCGCGAAACCTCGCCGTCGCCCTGCAAGCGCCACGGTGCATCTGCCTGGTAGACGACGTAGGCTCGCACGCGTTTGCCGCCTTGTGGAAATAGAAATGCGACCTGGCCGATGAACGGGTTGAACGCCGCGATGCTCGTCTCTTGTGGCGCCGGCATTTCATCGAACAGCAGGCCCGCAATGTAGAGCCGGTCGATCTCTCGCTTGACCTCGAAGCCTCCCCATTTGCGCACCGCCGAACTGCGACCGTCGACTCCGACAACAATACGAGCCGAGATTTGTTCGCTCCGTCCCGCCTGCTCGACAACGACGCTCGGCCGCGCTCCCGGCGTTACCTTGCTGACGGTCGCGCCGCGACGAACCTCAGCGCCAGCCTTCGCGGCCGCGTCGATCAGCAATGCCTGGAGCGCCGGATGATAGATGCCGAGCGTTGGGGCGTTGTGCGCCGTGGTCGCGATACAATCGCGGCGGCCAACCAGCATCCCGCCGATATAATTGTCAATCGACGGAATCTCGTGTCCGGTCGCGCGAAGCATCTCGTAGATGCCAAGTTTGCGGGCTTCGGCAACTCCCCATTGCTCGATATATTCGCCGCGCACGCGATCGCGAAATTGCGTCTCGCGTTCGACCACCAGCACGCGCGCGCCCGCCTCCGCCATCACCTTCGCCAGCGCGCATCCGCCAAGTCCGCCGCCAACCGTAACGATGTCGTAGCTGTTTTCAGCCATAAGAGTTGCCCCCACGCGATCCGCCGCGATTGTGGCACCGTCGCTCGTGATCTACCAATATGTTGGAGCGCGAACCAGTGAACGAGCGCGGGAGGAACTACCATGCGTCGAAGCGAAAATCGCATTCTCACTACGCACACCGGCAGCCTGCCGCGTCGCGAGGCTCTGACTACGATGCTCGTGAAGAGCAGTCGCGGGGAACAGGTGGATCCTGCCGCGATGCTGCGTGAGACCGAGGAGTCCACCCGGTACGTCGTACAGAAGCAGCTCGAAGCGGGAATCGACGTCGGCAACAACGGCGAGCAATCGCGCGAAAGCTTCTTCACCTACGTGCAGCATCGGATGACCGGCTTCGCCGGACGAAGCGATCGCGCCATAATGCGCGACATCGTTCGTTATCCGAGTTTCCTCAAGCTGAGAGCGCCGATGTTCCAGCGTTCTATGGTCGATTTACTCCACGCGCCCAAGGCGATTGGCGAGGTCGAATATCGAGGCACCGCCGCCGTCGATCTGGAATGCGACGATGCGTTGCGCATTTTCGACGACCAGCCCGACAAATTCGCCGAGCCGTTCATGACCGCGCCGTCGCCGGGTATAATAGCGTCGGCGATGCTCAATGAGTATTACGAAAACTATGAGAAGTATGTAATCGCCGTCGCCAAAGCACTACACACTGAGTATCAGCACATAGTATCAAAGGGATTCGTACTCCAGGTTGACTGCCCCGACCTTGCGATGGAGCGGCATACGTCGTACGCCGACCGGCCGCTCACCGAGTTCCTCGAGTACGTCGAGCTGAACATCACCGCGATGAATCGCGCACTGCACGGAATCGCTCCCGATCGCGTCCGCATGCACGTATGCTGGGGCAATTACGAAGCGCCGCATGATCTCGACGTTCCGCTGGCGCAGATCCTTCCGATCCTCTACCGCGCCAACGTCGGCGCGCTCGTGCTGGAAGCCGCCAATCCCCGCCATCAGCATGAATATCGATGTTTCAAGGAATTTCCGCTGCCTGATCATATGTTCCTGGTCACCGGTGTCATCGACACCAAGACCAACTACGTCGAGCATCACGAGGTGATTGCCGATCGCCTCGAGCGCGCCGCGAACGCTGTCGGCGATCCGAGGCGCGTGATGGCGGGGACTGACTGCGGCTTCGAGACTTCCGCCGGGCTCGGCGAAGTCGCGGAAGAAGTCGTATGGCTGAAGCTGCGTGCGATGCGTGCCGGCGCCGATCTCGCCTCGCATCGCCTCTTTCACTGAGGCCGCGAGCGACGTCGCTCAGCTACGCCACGGCTCGACCAGGATCTTCGCGTGCGTTTCCGGTGACGCGAGATCCTCGAACGCTCGCGCCACTCCTTCGACGCCAACTTTGCCGGTGATAAGCGGGTCTGCGTTGACGCTGCCGTCCGCTAGGTGGCTCAGCGTCGCCGCGAACTCGTCAGGCGCGTAGCCGAGCACGAACTGGATGTTCAGCTCCTTGCTGATTCCCGTCAGCGGCTCGATGTGATCGCGCTCCATGCATACGCCGACCACCACGATCCGCGCGTTGCCCGGCGCCGCCGACATGATTCCTTCGATCACGCCGGGCACTCCGACGCATTCGAAAATCACAGCAGGCCGCACCGCCGGGCCCGGCATCCACGGCGGCAGCATCGGCGCCTTCGACGGGTCGGCGTATACCGCCATCTCGCGCCAGGTCGTGTAGGGCGACTTCTCTTTTGGATCGACGACGACGTCCGCGCCCATCTGCAGCGCCAGTTCACGCCGTCGCGGCGAAAAATCCGCCGCTACGATCGGATGCACGCCGCCAAGCTTGAGCGCCGCGACCACCGCCAGGCCCACCGGTCCACAGCCGATCACAAGCGGCGCATCGTCTTTGTCGAGTCGCGCCTTCTTCACCGCGTGATAGCCGACCGCCATCGGCTCCGTCAGCGCTGCGCGCTCGGTGGAAAGCCCGTTCGGCACCTCTAGCAGCAGCATTTCCGTCAGCCGCATCAGCTCGCCGTAGCCGCCCGGATTTTCGTTCGAGTAGCCGACCGCCTCGACGCCGCGAGCGCTGATCAGCACCGGCATCGCGCACACGCGCGTCCCGACCTTCAGCCGCTTCTGCGTTTGCGGCCCGTAGTCGACCACCTCCGCGCAGAATTCATGTCCCATCACGATGTCGCGCTTGAGGTCCATCACGAACTGCGCCCCCGATTTCCGCGATGACTCGACCATTTTCTCCGCATACTTGAGCGCGTGCAGATCGGACCCGCAAATTCCGCACGCAAGCGTCTTGACCAGCACCTCGCCCGCTCCTGGAGCCGGAGTGGCGATGTTATCGACGATGAGCTTTTTGTCCCGCATTATTGCTGCACGCATAATTTGTCTCCTTCAGGTCTCACCACTTTAGCAGGGTTACTCCAGCGCACGTAAAGTCCCGCGCTCGTTCTCGCTTAGCGCCTGGACATCATCCCTTGGTGGCAGCACGCAGCTGCGACAAATCGTAGTCGCGCAGCTGATCGATTCTGTCCACCGTGACGTCGGGCGTCATGTACTTGGCCACCTCCGCCGCGTCAGACGCATAGTGTCCCTGCTTCGGAAACACCGTCGTGACCCGCGCGCCCCAGGTTTTTTTCACCGCATCGAGAATTCGCACCTTGTCATCGATCAGCACGTAATGGTCCGCCGGGTAGCGCGCCTTCACGTCGTCGAGTTCTTGCTCCTTGTGAATGTAAATCATCACTTTCTCATCGACCGCCTCGCGCAGTCCCGAGCGCTCGACCTTGAGCGGCTGAAAAATCATGTCGCCGTCGGACAGTATCGCCGTCTCGCCGTATTGCTTGTAGTGCTCGATCACGTCGAGCGCGAGCGGGAACAGCCGGTTCGCGAAATGGTAGTTCATCAAGAAATACGACACGGCGATTATTCCGAAATCGCGCGGATGATTGACGCGGTATCGTTGCAACGCGCCGAGATAGTCCGCGTAACCGAGCTCGGTCCGCAACTGCTCGAAATATTCCCAGTAGCGCGTCTGTTGCTCGTTGCCGATGTCGCGTTCGAGATTGCTCTTCATGTCCTCGACGATGTGGTCGTTGTCGATCAGCGTGTTATCCACGTCAAACAAAAACACAACATGCTCTGCGCTCATTGGTGAATAACCTCCGCGAACAATGATCGCGATTTTAATCGGTTGAAGGAATCGGCGTGGCGCCCCGTGCGCTCGATTCGTAGCATGCTTCTACCAACGCCATCGTGCGAATTGCGTCTTCGACCCCGGAGACCAGCTTCGAATCCTCGCCCGCGACGAATCGCTGCAGGTTCGACATCGGCCCCTCGAACGCCTCGAGAAACCACGACCCGCGTAGCGCGATCCCGCTCCAGCCGTTCGAGTCTTCACTGGCGATCTCCAACATGTCGGGCTCGCCCGCGGGATAGTTGAGATTCACGCCCATCTTCGCAATCGCCGCGCCGCGCGTACCCTCGAGCTTTAGCTGCGACATCTCGTGCTGCCCGCCGAACGTATGGGCATGATTCATCGTCAGGCTGCCTCGAATCGTGTCGCCGTAGTCGAGCACGATGCTGGTGCGCGTGTCGGAATAATCGGGCATCGCCGGATGCCGCACTCCCTTGCAATAGACGCCGCGCGGCTCGCCGATCAGAGACCGAATCAAATCGAGATAGTGAATCGAATGCATCAGCACTTCGAGGCGCGGCACGCCCTTGAGGAACGCCCAGTAATTCCACGGCGTGTGCAGATTGATCCGCACCTCGACGTCGAGCACCTCGCCGAGGACGCCGCGCTCGAGCGCGTCCCGGACTGCCAGCATATTCGGCGCGAAGCGTAGTTGAAAATTCACTGCGGCAGAAAGGCGTCGCTCACGGCAAATCGCAACGATGCGGCGTGCGTCGTTAAGGTCGCGGCCCATCGGCTTTTGAATCAGCACGGCAGCGCCGGACGGCAGCCGTTCCAGCACGCTCGCAATATTTTGGGGCGGGATAGCGATATCGAAAACCACTCCGCGCATCGATGCCGCCTCATCGATCGACTCGAACACGCGCGGAATCGCAAACGCCGCCGCCCACTCGTGGCTCGCCTTCGAGTTCACGTCGAAAATACCCGCGACCGTAAACCCGAGATGTTTGTAAACCGGCAGATGAGCGTCGCGAACGATGCTGCCAGCGCCGATCACGACAATCGGCCGCGGCGCCGACGGACGCGGCCATGACTGCCTGAAGTCGCGAATCGAGGCTGGCAATTGAGTCGTCATCGCAAAAGTTGGCCGCGCGATGCTACCATGCCGCGCTGAGGAAGCGATCATGGCGCGCACAATTTCCGGACTGACCGTCCGCGACATCCGAACCCCAACTTCGCGCACGCTGGCTGGCTCCGACGCCGTGCATACCGACCCCGACTATTCCGCCACCTACGTGGTCCTCACCACCGACGCGCGTGACAGCATCGAGGGCCACGGCATGACCTTCACGATCGGCCGCGGCAACGAAGTTGTAGTGGCAGCCGTGCGCGCCTTGCAACATCTGATCGTCGGCTCAAACTACGAAGATTTAGCCGCCGACCTCGGCGGCTTCTGGGATCGCCTCACGTTCGAGAGCCAGCTCAGATGGATCGGTCCCGAGAAAGGCGCGATCCATCTCGCCACCGCCGCAATCGTAAATGCCGTCTGGGATCTCTACGCCAAAATCGAGCGCAAGCCGGTGTGGAAACTCGTCGCCGACATGACGCCCGAGCAGTTCGTCGCATGCATCGATTTCCGCTACCTGACCGACGCTCTCACTCGCGACGAGGCGCTCGAAATCCTGCGCGCAAGATTCGCGACACGGGCCGAGCGCGAAGCGCAGATGCGCAAAGACGGCTACCCGGCCTACATCACCTCCGCCGGATGGATGGGTTATCCCGACGACAAGGTTCGCCGCCTGTGCCGCGAGGCGCTCGCCTCCGGATGGAGCCGCTTCAAAATAAAAGTGGGGCGCGATTCCGACGCCAACGTTCATCGCGCCGCACTCGTGCGCGAAGAAATCGGACCGCGCGCCGTCATGATGATGGACGCGAACCAGGCGTGGGACGTCGGCGAGGCGATCGAGTTCATGCGCCCGCTCGCCCGCTTCAATCCGTTGTGGATCGAAGAGCCCACCAGCCCCGACGACGTGCTCGGCCATGCCACCATTCGCCGCGCAATTAAACCCATCGGCGTCGCGACCGGCGAGCATGCTGCCAACCGCGTGATGTTCAAACAGTTGATGCAGGCCGGCGCGATCGACTTCTGCCAATTCGACAATTGCCGGCTCGGCGGACTGAGCGAGGCGCTCGCAGTGCTGCTCCTGGCCGCAAAGTTCGGCGTCCCAGTCTGCCCACACGCCGGCGGTCTCGGACTCTGCGAATACGCGCAGCACGTCTCGCTGATCGACTACATCTGCGTGAGCGGCAGCCTCGACAATCGAATGATCGAATTCGCCGATCACCTGCACGAGCACTTCAAGGATCCGGTCATAGTGCGCGGCGATCGCTACATGGCGCCGAACGCTCCAGGCTTCAGCATCGAGATGCTGCCCGCGTCGCTCGCCGCGTTCGAATTTCCCGGAGGCTCAGAGTGGAGAACGAAATGAAGCACCGAATCAAATCGACGTTGTTCGTCACGCTTGCTTTGTCGATCATGACGATCTTGCCGATGCAGTCGACGGCACAGGATGATGCCGGCGCGACAGACGCACTGAAAGAGGCGATCGCGGGGCCGCAGCGTTCCGACGCAAACAAAGCTCGCGACAAGTATCGCCATCCGCTGGAGACGCTCAGCTTCTTCGGCATCAAACCCGACATGACCGTGGTCGAGATCTCACCCGGCGCCGGCTGGTACACCGAAATCCTGGCGCCGTTTCTAAAGGACCACGGCAAGCTTTACGAAGCGGTCGGAGGAGGAGCGGGCGCGAAGACCTTCGAGGACAAGCTCAAGGCTGATCCATCGATCTACGGGCAGATCATCGTCACCACACTGAATCCGCCGGCCCAAACTGAAATCTGCCCCCCAGGCACGGCCGACATGGTTCTGACCTTCCGCAACGTCCACGACTGGCTTCCACGCGGCACCACGCCGGACTACTTCAAGGCATTTTACCGCGCGCTGAAACCCGGCGGCGTCCTCGGCATCGAAGACCATCGCGCCGATCCATCGCAGCCACAGGATCCCAAGGCCACGAATGGATACATGCGCCAGGACTATATGATCCAACTGGCGGAGCAGGCCGGCTTCAAGCTGGCGGGAACTTCGGAGATCAATGCAAATCCCAAAGACCTGCGCGACCATCCGGTGTGGAGTCTGCCGCCAACCTTGCGCGAGGGAGAAAAGGATCGAGCCAAGTATCTGGCAATAGGAGAGAGCGACCGCATGACGCTGAAGTTCACCAAACCAACGAACTAGGAACGGGGAAACAGGTCGCGCGCATCAAAGCGTGAAGACGAGTTTCATCTCGGCCCACCATTCACCCGGCTGCGCGTTGGGTACCGGCTCCTGCATCGACGCCATCAGCGCCTGCCATTCGCGATTGCGCGGATTACTCGCCTCGTAGCGCGCGAAGTCGCGCTCCGGATCGAATTCGTCCGCCGTCTCCATGAACATGAAGAGCTGGCGGCCGAGCTTGAAGATGAGCATCCGCTCGATGCCGATCGACTTAAGTCCGCGCTCGACCTCCGGCCAAATCGCGCGATGATGCTCGAGGTAGCGCTCGCTGATCTCCGGATCGTCCTTCAGGTTGATCGTGCGGCCGTACTGTTTCATCAGAATGCGAGTACGCCGCCGTCGATTGGATACGCCTGCCCCGTGATGAACGAGGCCTCGTCGGAACACAAGTAGAGCGCGAGCGCCGCGACTTCCTCGGGCGTGCCCATTCTGCCGAGCGGCTGATACTCCGACAGTTGCTTGAACATCTCCGCCTCGCGCCCCGGATATGTCGCGCGCAAATATCCGTCGACTAACGGCGTGTGAACACGGGCCGGGCAAATGCAGTTGCAGCGGATGCCACGTTTGACGTAATCGACCGCGATCGATCGCGTCATTGTCAGCACGGCGCCTTTGCTCATCGAGTAGGCGAAGCGATCGGTGAGTCCGATCAGCGATGCAATCGACGCCAAGTTCAGGATTACACCGCCGCCACTCGCGAGCATCCGGCGGACCGCGGCGCGCGAACAGAGAAATATTCCCTTGACGTTGACTGAATATACGCGATCGAAATCCGCTTCCGAGGTGTTCTCGACCGTGCCGATATTGGCGATGCCTGCGTTGTTGATCAGTATGTCGATACGCTGCGAATTCTTATCGGAGTCGATGCGCGCGAAAGCGGCCTCGACCGAGTCGGCGATTGCAACGTCGCAGTCCAGGGCCGACGCCGCACCTCCAGCCGCACGAATACTCTCGACGGTGCCGCTGGCGGCTTTGAGGTCGCGATCCAGGGCAAAAACGCGGGCGCCGTTGCGCGCGAAGGTCGACGCGATCGCCTGGCCAATCCCTGAACCGGCTCCCGTGACAACCGCAGTCTTGCCATCGAGTCGAAACACGCGCCAACACTAAAACAGGCCAACGCTGCATGACAACCGCTTTCCGTCATCGCTCCGCCGATTCCCGCAAGACGCGGTTGATCCGAGCCATCAGCTCGCCCGAGTTGAACGGCTTGGTAATGTAATCGTCGGCGCCGAGCGAGAAGCCTTTGACCACCTCGGCTTCATCGTGATGCGCGCTGACCAGAATCACCGGCGTACCCTTGGTCGCCAAATCGCCGCGGATGGCAGTCAGCGTTTCGAACCCATTCATCTGCGGCATCGACACATCCAGCAGCATCAGGTCGGGTCTTTTCTTGCGCGCAATATCAAAGGCCTGCACGCCGTCGTGAGCAATGTCACATTCGAAATTGAAGTGTTTCAGAATCGTCGAGATCATAACGACTGTGGTCGCGTCGTCGTCTGCCAGCACCACCCGCCGCCCGCCGTTGCGCACCGAGGCCGGAATCGCGACAGCGGCAACCTCGGCGAATCTCAGTATGCGATATGCCCTCAGCAGCAATTCCTCGGCCTTGCACGGGCGGATGATGAAGTCGCGGTTGAGATCGGCGACGACGGCGAAGCGCGTCACCAGTTCATCGAGATCGCCGACGATTACTGCCGGTTTCTTGCTGAGCGCAATCATTTCGATCGGCGCCGGCTGCTCGCCAATGCTCTTGGCGGAAGCGTTAATGAAGCAGGCATCGAATGGTGAAAACGAGTTGAGCCCCGGAATATTCGGCGCACCGCCCACCACGTGCCCGATTCCGCGGACCGTGCCGAGCGCCGCGAGGATCGAATCCCCTTCCGACGCGTCGAATCCCAACAGGCCGAATCGCCGCCCGGCCAGAGATTGCTGAATGATTCGGTCCATCGTGCGAACGCGCTCCTTTATCGCAGCGGAAAATCCCACACCGGATGGATCTCTCCGGTGAAATCTTTTTCCGACAACGATTGATCCTGCGCCTAATACGCAACGTCCGTGCCCGTTCCCGATGAACAACAAAGCCCTATGGCGCGCAGACCTATCGCCAACTTGCCGAGTAAAGCGCGCTTAGGAGCAGATGGTCCCAAGCCCTGATACGAACCACGGACTGGTGTGTCGCGCTTTGGCACATGAGTTGAACCGCCTTGACACTGCCTGCCCCGTTGCGCGAAACGGTTGGTTCATGAGCGAGCGGGACAGCACTCTCAGCCCGGGCGCCGTATGGCGGCGGCTGGGATTGGCGCATCACAATTGGCCGGGCAGATTCACCGTCCTGCTCGCGTCGATTGTGGTCCTGCTCATCAGTCAGCCGCTGTTCGCCGGCCACGCTTACGCCCAAAATATTGCGACGATAACAATCTTACTGGTGCTCTTGGCCGCCATTTATGCCTTCCGCACATTGCGGATCTATTTCATCGTAGCGTTGGTGCTGATTGTACCTGCGATTGGATGCCGCCTATCTCTGTTAGCAGCCCCAGACTTCACAATAGAAATGCTTGGCGCGATTTCCACGTGCCTGTTCCTGACAGTAACTGTCGTCGCCTTGGTCTCGCGCTTGTTTGTCGTCACCAGCGTCACCCTGGACACTATCAGCGCCGCCATCTGCGCCTACCTGCTGACCGGAGTCGCGTTTGCTTACTCGTTCGCAGTAGTCGAACTGCGACATCCCGGCTCCTTCGGCGCCGCACTTTTTCGGGGGCCGGCCACCGGAATGGAACCCCTGCTCGCGTCGTTTCACAGCCTGATCTACTACAGCTTCGTATGTCTCACGACGACCGGCTTCGGCGATATCGCTCCAGTGACGGAGAGCGCGCGCAGTCTCTCGGTGATGGAGTCAATTCTCGGCCAGTTCTATATGGCTATTCTGATAGCGCGGCTGGTGAGTCTCCAGGTCGCTCAATCAATGACGAAGGAGCGCGAATAAAATGTCCGGACTCTATTTCGAGGAATTCGAACCCGGCCAGGTGTTCAAGCACGCAATCACGCGCACGATCACGGAGACTGACAACCTGATCTTTTGCGCACTCACACACAACGCGCAGCCGCTCCATCTCGACGCGGAATTCGCCAAGGGCACCGAGTTCGGCCAGCGCATCGTCAACAGCATCTTCACGCTCGGCCTGATGATTGGAGTATCGGTGGGAGATACCACCCTCGGCACCACCATCGCCAACCTGGGCATGGCTGACACGCGCTTCGCGCATCCCGTATTTATCGGCGACACGCTTCGCGCCGAGACCACTGTCGCCGAGAAACGCGAAAGCCGCTCGCGGCCCGACTCGGGTATCGTCGTGTTCGACCATCGATGCTTCAACCAGCGTGCCGAAGAGGTCGCCTACTGCAAACGGTCGGCGCTGATGCGCAAACGGCCGGCGTCATGACACTCCGCTCGCTCCTCTTCGTGCCGGGTGACAGCGAACGCAAGCTCGCCAAGTCCGAATCCTCACGCGCCGACGCACTCGTGCTCGATCTCGAGGACGCGGTCGCTGCCGACCGCACCGAGATCGCGCGCGCGATGGTGCTCGAACATCTTCGCGCGCATCGCGATCGCACGAGGACTCAGCTGTGGGTACGGATTAATCCGCTCGCGACGCCCAAGGCGACTGCCGACCTCGCCGCGATCGTCGCCGGCGCGCCCGACGGAATCATGCTGCCGAAAGTTACCTCTGCCAACGACGTCGTCATGCTCGATCACTATCTGTCCGCTCTGGAAGCGCGCGACGCGGTCGAGCCCGGGTCGATCGCGATCATTCCAGTGGCGACCGAGACGCCGGCCGCGATGTTCGCGTTGGGCGGTTTCGCCGGATGCAGTCCGCGGCTCTCCGGGATGACCTGGGGCGCCGAAGATCTCGCGGCCGCCGTGGGCGCCAGTACCAATCGCGGCGCCGACGGCAATCTCGATTTCACCTACCAGCTTGCCCGCTCGCTATGCCTGCTGGCCGCCGTCGCGGCCGACGTCCAGCCGATAGACACCGTGTCGGTAAACTTCAAGGACGCCGCCGCGCTCAGGCACGAATCGGAAACGGCGCGTCGCGCAGGCTTCACCGGCAAGATTGCCATCCACCCCGATCAGGTGGACGTTATCAACGCCGCGTTCACGCCGTCGCCCGAAGATGTCGCCTACGCCAATCGCGTCGTCGACGCATTCGCATCGGGCGCCGGCACCGTCGCCCTCGACGGCAAAATGCTCGACATGCCCCATCTGAAACAGGCGCGCCGAACACTCGCCCTCGCGGCATCGCTGCGCTCAGATTCCAGTGCGTCGTGAATGCCTCGGAGACATCCTTGGAAGGATCACGGTCGTGGCGACATTTCAGTTCGGTGATAATCGCAGTCGCGGTACTCAATCTTACGCCGCAACTCGCGCCGACTGCGCACGCTCAGTCGCAGACCCCCAAAACTTCGGCGGCTGGTGAAAATGAGATCCGCGCCGCTACCGTTCTTTTCTACGACGCGTTCAACACCGCCCTGAAGGGCAATCTCGATCCGATGAGCGCCGTGTGGTCCCATCGTCCGGACGTCTCAGACCTGGACGCCGACGGCGGCCGCGCGACGGGATGGAACGAGGTTCGCGCCGATTTTCAAAACATGGTGCGGCTCTACCCCGGCGGCCACATCGCTCCGCAGGACATGCTGATAGTCGCCGATGGCGACATGGGTTTCTCGGTCGTCACCGAGACCGGGCAATTGCGTTCCGCCGACGGCCCGATGGTCAAGTTCAGCCAGCGCGCGACCAACATCTTCCGTCGCGAAGACGGCCAATGGAAACTGATCCACCATCACGCGGACAGCAACTCCACCGCTACGCAA
>Ga0210393_10000386_pt1 | contig 40287 bp, 27 predicted proteins | sample IncBWC27OmetaG_FD_160068 | JGI IMG/M metagenome (GOLD analysis project Ga0210393, IMG submission 160068) | Forest soil microbial communities from Barre Woods Harvard Forest LTER site, Petersham, Massachusetts, United States - Inc-BW-C-27-O ...
GAAATTTACGGCATTGATGGCGTTCGACGATCTTTCGGCGCTGGGAGCGATTCGCGCTCTGACGAAGGCTGGGGTTAAAGTGCCGGAGCAATGTTCGGTGTGCGGATTCGACGATGTGGCGCCGTCGTTTTTGTCGGCGCCGTCGCTCACGACGGTGCGGCAGCCGATGGAATCGATGGGCGGCCTGGCGGTCAACATCATCATGGAGGGCATCAACGCGTCGCTCGAAAAGCGCGAGTGGACGATTGCGAATCACAAGATGACTCCAGAGCTGGTGATTCGCGAATCGACGCGCGCGGTGTCATTGACGGGCTCGGACGACTGACGCGGGGATTTCTTCGAACGAAAACAAAAAGGGCGCAGCGAACTGCTGCGCCCTTCGTTATTTCGGTTGGTAGGAAGTTATTCCGCCGGCAGGAAGACTTCCGAAGGCACCATGAATTCAACCTGTGGGACTTCGGTGTTCACGCGGACGCGTTCAAACTTCCCTTTCTTGCCGCCGTTTCCTTCAAACGTAAGCAAGTATTGATTCTTCAGGTGATCCGCGATCTCGTCGAAGTACGGCTTCAGCGAAACCGGGAAACCCGTGCTGAGGTAATACGATTCCGCTCCGGTCTCTTCCGAGAGACGGCTCAGATTCGACTGCGCGTTGAAGGCGCGGAACGGACGGCGGCCGAGGTGCCCCTGGTCCGGGTAATACACCGTCCAGATGTTGATGTTCTGTTTCTGCGCGCGCGAAATCGTCGAGTCGAGATCGGGATCGACGGGATCGAAGCTGCCGCGGAAATAATCGATTCCCGACGAAATCATCATGATCGAGCGCCGATCGCCGCCGTTATCGGGCCAGCGCTTCATCCAGTCCTGCACGGACAAATAGGGGCTGGTGAATGCGCCGCCGGCTCCGAGCGGGAGACGCAATGCTTTTCCCGCAAGCGCGTGATCGTTGGTGAAATCCTGAACGACCGCCGCGGTGCCGTTGCGGCTATACGCGACCGCGATGTAGGTCGTCGGCGGCTGTGCCAGGAAGAAGGCCTTCAGGTCGTTGAAATTGCTGGCGACGCGCGGATCGAGTGAATCGTCGATCAGCACGGCGATGAACAAAGTTTCGCCGCGGCGCCAGTTGGCGACCTGTACTTGCTCTTTGCCCTGATACAACTTCACGTCGTCTTTCTTGATTTCCGGCGGCGCCGTGTTTTTCTTGCCGACCGCGGTCACTGTTGTCGTAACCGAGTCGGCTCGAACTACGGAACCACCGAACAAAAACATTCCCACTGCAAGGGCGGGCGCCCCAATTCTCAAGAGCGTCCGCGAGAAACGAGATGTGCTCTTCATGGAAGTATCCTTTCGTTCATCCTCTCTAATTAGATGCATCTGAAACTAAAATCGCGTACATTCCCGTGTGGCGCGGCGTGTTGTTGGGTCCGCTATGTTCCGGGATCGACCTGGTGCCGCAAATTCTATTCAAGTGGCCGGAGAGCGGATAGTGAAAGATTACGTCGGCGCAATCGACCAAGGAACGACGAGCACGCGGTTTATGGTATTCGATCGTTCGGGACGAATTGTCTCGGTCGCGCAAAAAGAGCATGAACAGATATTTCCGCGGCCCGGCTGGGTGGAACACGATCCGCTGGAGATCCTGCGGCGCACGCACGAAGTGATCGGCGAAGCGCTGGAAAAACGCGGGCTCCAGGCGGAGGATCTTGCGGCGATCGGAATCACCAACCAGCGTGAAACGACGGTGGTGTGGGATCGCAAGACAGGTCGCCCGATTGCGAACGCGCTGGTCTGGCAAGACACACGCGTAGCGGACGACGTCGCGCACTTCGCGAAAAACGGCGGACAAAATCGCTTTCGCGAGGAGACGGGCTTACCGCTTAGTACCTATTTCAGCGGGCTAAAACTGCGGTGGATCTTGCGCAACGTCGCGGACGCAAGACAAGCGGCGGAAAACGGTGACCTGTTATTCGGGAACATCGATACTTTCCTCGTCTGGAATCTGACGGGCGGCCCCGACGGCGGCCAGCACATCACCGACGTCACGAATGCGAGCCGAACGCAGCTCCTAAACTTACAAACACTGGATTGGGACCAAAAGTTGCTGTCGGCGTTCGAGATTCCGCGGGCGATTTTGCCGGATGTTTGCTCCAGCAGCGAGATATACGGTACTGGAACCTTGCCGATAATCGGCGGCGTTCCGATCGCGGGGATTTTGGGCGACCAGCAAGCGGCGCTGGTTGGGCAGACTTGTTTTCGTCCGGGCGAGGTGAAGAACACCTACGGGACGGGTTGCTTTTTGCTGATGAATACGGGTGAGCGGATTGTGCCGTCGAAGTTCGGGTTGTTGACGACGGTGGCGTACAAGCTCGGCAAGGAGCCGGCGCGGTATGCGCTGGAGGGTAGCATCGCGATTACCGGGGCGCTGGTGCAGTGGCTGCGCGACAATCTCGGAATTATCGAGAACAGCGGCGATGTGGAGACGCTGGCGCGCACCGTGGAAGACAACGGCGGAGTGTATTTTGTGCCAGCGTTTTCGGGATTGTATGCGCCTTACTGGAAAGAGAGCGCGCGCGGAGTGATTGCAGGCTTGACGCGGTATGCGAACAAGGCGCATCTGGCCCGGGCGGTGCTGGAGGCGACGGCTTTTCAGAGCCGCGAAGTTGTCGAAGCGATGGAGAAAGATTCGGGGATTTCGCTGGAGTCGCTGCGCGTCGATGGCGGGATGGTGAAGAACGATTTGCTGATGCAGTTTCAGGCGGACATTTTGAATCGCGAAGTTGTGCGGCCGGCGGTGCAGGAGACGACGGCGCTGGGCGCGGCGTATGCGGCGGGGCTGGCGGTTGGATTTTTTTCGGATCTCGATGAGCTGCGAGCGAAGTGGGCGGTGGATCGCAACTGGAAGCCGTATTTGGAAGAAACGGAGCGCGAGAGTTTGTATCGACAGTGGAAGAAAGCGGTAACGCGCTCGTTTGATTGGGTCGATGGGTAAAGAATTGTTCGACGGATTCGACAGATTGTTCCGGCCACGATTTCTTTAGAGTTCGAGAGGAAAGTTGAATGACTTCGCCATTTCTTGGTGAATTCCTGGGGACGGCTGTGCTGATCCTGCTTGGCAACGGAGTGGTTGCCGGAGTGGTGCTGAAAAAATCGAAGGCGGAAGCGAGCGGCTGGATCGTGATCACGGCGGGATGGGCGTTCGCGGTGATGGCCGGGGTGTTCACTTCGATTGCCTGCGGGAGCAGCGATGCGCATTTGAATCCGGCGGTGACGATCGGGATGGCGGTGCGCAGCGGGAGTTACGAGAAGGTGCTGCCGTATGTAGCGGCGCAATTGCTGGGCGCGATCGTGGGGGCGACGCTGGTTTGGATTCACTACTTGCCGCACTGGCGCGAGACGGAGGATCCCGCGGCGAAGCTGGCTTGTTTTTGCACGGCGCCGGCGATTCGGAGCTTTGGGGCGAATCTGATCAGCGAGATTATCGGGACGTTCGCGCTGGTGTTCGTCGTGGGAGCGATTTTCTCGAAGAGCGTGGCGGCGACGGGGCCTGGTGCGCTGGGGCCGTATCTGGTCGGGTCGCTCGTGTGGGGTATCGGTCTATCGCTCGGGGGGACGACAGGATACGCGATCAACCCGACGCGCGACCTCGGGCCTCGGTTGGCGCATGCGGTGCTGCCAGTGGCGGGTAAGGGTGGGTCGGATTGGGGTTACGCGCCGATTCCCATTTTGGGACCGATTATCGGTGGGGCGCTGGCGGGGGCGCTACTGAAGGCGTTGGCGATCAGCTGACGGAGCGTTCGCGCTCGTGTTGTCGCCGGGCGGGGCAAGCCCCGCCCCTACAAGTGGCGCCGAGTTTTGCCTTTTGTTTGGTTTTGACCCCATACCCCCCCCGTTGTTTTTCAAAGAGTGTGCAAGTTATTGATTTTGCGGTAGTTGGAGATGCGCGATTTTGAAGAGTGTGGAAGTGGCAGATTCTAGTGTGGTTACAGACGGCTGTGGTTCGAAGAGATGTGTGCGTGAGGCCGAGTCGCGGCGGGTTGGCGGGACTGGCGAGTGGTGATCGATCTCGAAAGCGGCGCCGAGCCGCCACACTCCACATGAAACCTGCCTAAAGAGTCACAAAAAGCGCCCGTAGGAGTTTGGAAGTCCGCAGAAATGAAAAAAGCGCCGAAATGGTCGGCGCTTGGGCGTAGAAATCTACCCGTTAAGGATAGCACAAATTATCAGATTGTCAAGGGCTGTCTCGTCGATCCCTGATGGGCGCGGAAGGAGCGGCTGCGCTCAGCGGACTGGCTGTTCGTCGCTGGAGCGGGCGTGGTGGTGGAAAGGCTGCGGAAGCGGCTCGGTGACCAACCTGGCGGGGGCTGCGGAAGTTTGCGGTGCGAATTGCAGGAGGAGTTGCTCGTAGGCAGAGAGCACTTTTTCCTGGGTGAAGTCTTCGCGGTGGCGCTTCAGACTCGCTTCTTCCATGGCCAGCAACTTAGCCGGCTCGCGGTCGAGTTGGAGCAAGATGTTCTCGATATCCTGGGGAGTGCGGAAATAAAGAGCACCCTCTCCGGCAACCCAGCGGTTGAAACGGTTGTCGTGGGCGATGACGGCATTTCCGGCGGCGAGAGCTTCGACAAGAGAAGGGTTGGTTCCACCAACGCGGTGGCCATGGAAATAGGCGCGAGCATGGAAGCGCAAGGCTCGAACGATGTCGCGATCGAACACAGGGCCGAGGAAAACAATCTCGGGACCAGCGGCTTTGAGGACCGCCTTCTGATAGGCGGTACCGTCGGAACGATATTTCCCCAAGATGACGAGGGGCATGCCGCGCTTGTGAAGCGAATAGGCGCGGACGATTTCGAGAATATAGTTTTCGGGCTCAGGACGCGCGATCAGGAGGTGATAGTTTTTTCGCTTCAGATTGAATTTCTGGATCAATTCAACGGGAGCGGAAGTGACGAGGTCGGCGCCATAGGGGATGACAGTGATTTTTTTTGCCGAGGTATGCCTGGAGAGATGTTTCGCGATCTCGGGGTGGTCCGCGATGAGATGATCGGCAACACGAGCACCGGCCCACTCGTTGAACCAGAACCAAATACGCGCTGGCAATGACCACTTCTCACGCTTCCAGTCGATGCCGTCCATGTTCATCAGGTTGGGCTGGCCGCTGAAGCGATAGCGTGCGTTGAAAAGGCCGGTGTTGTAGCCAAGCGTAAGGACAACGGCATTTTCGCCCAGCGAATGTTTGATGGCCTTCCAATCGAAATGCATGGTACCGACGGAACCACTGCCCGCGGGAATGAGCACACGCTTTACGCCATTCCAAACGTCCTCACGAGGCTGTTCGCCTTCTTCGACCTGGCAATAGACGGTGACGTCGTGATTGCGGTTGTGGAGGAAGAGAGAGAAATCTTGCGCGAAAGTCTCGAACCCGCTGTGTCGCGAAGGAATTCCGCGGGTTCCCAATATCAAAACATGCATGCGGTTCGCTCCTGGCCCCTACCAGAGTCCCACTTGAAACGCCGTGATGCAAATTGATGGATGCTCGATTTGCGGTAGTGAGCGTGAAGATCCGCGAAGACATCAAGCAGTGCAACTATTTTCCGGATGTACGTGTCCAGAGTTCCCCTGGCTCCGGACCCAATTAGAAACCCGCAATGAAACTAAGAGCGCATTTTTTGTGCGTTACACGCACCTACGTGACTAAAGCGTTAGCAGCACGCCGCTAACAATTCTAACGTCCTTCGGCGCGGAGTACCGCAGGAATCGTCTTGAAGAGAATCTTCAGATCGAGGCCGATGCTCCAGTTCTCGATGTACTCAAGATCCAAGGCCATGTTGGTTTCCCAGGAGGGGCTGTTACGCGCGGTGACCTGCCAAAGCCCGGTGAGGCCGGGGGTGACGTCGAGACGGCGCAGATTCTCCAAGGAGTATCGGGCATAGTCGTCCACAGGATGAGGGCGAGGTCCGACGATACTCATTTCGCCACGGAGCACATTCCAAAGTTGCGGAAGTTCGTCGAAGCTGGTGCGACGCAACCAACGGCCGAAACGAGTGATGCGCGGGTCTTCCTCGAGCTTAAAGAAGGGGCCTTCACGCTCGTTCTCGGCGCGGAGCTCTTCCTTGCGTGCGTCGGCGTCGACACACATGGTTCGGAATTTGAAGCAACGGAAGCGATTCCCTTTATATCCGACACGATCCGCAATGTAGAGAACCGGCCCCTGAGAATCGAGACGGATCAGGACGGTCAGCAGCAAGAGGAACGGGGACAGCAAGACCAGGATAAAGGAGGCAAAAAGAACGTCGAAAGCGCGCTTCATGGCGAGACCGACAGCGGGAATGGGCTGCCATTGGAGATCCATGACGGGGAAACCGCCGATGGTGTGAAGAGGGGCGCGCCAACCCAAACCGTCGTAAAGGTCAGGCAGGAGCTTCAAGCCTAAACGCAATTCACGGGCCTGGATAACGGTTGTTTTGACCATCTCTCTGTCGGCGGGCAGGGTGACAAAGAGTTCGTCGGCGAATTGAGTGAGGGCAATCGTGCGGAGATCCTTGAGAGTTCCCAAAACGCGTGGATCGGAAGACGATTTAGTGTCGAGAAAGCCGCAGACGTGATATCCGAGGTGAGGATTGTCTTCAAACCAGGTGGCCAAGGCTTTGCCAGGACGGCCGGCACCGACGATCAAAACGCGCGAGACGCCAATGCCGCCCGCGGAGCGGGACAGGACTCTACGACGCTTGAAGTAGCGCCAACCGGAAAGAGTCAAGACATTGAGGGCGCCAGCGGAGAGGACGACGATGCGAGAGATATCGCTGTAGCCGGTGATAAAGACGAAGAGGATCAGCAGCGCGGTTGCGGCGCCGACGGCTCTGGCGACCATCAAACTTTCGTCGAAGACGCTGCGATCGCGAGGAGTGCGATAGAGATTCTGATTGGCACATCCAAGTACGACCAAGGCGGCGTATAGAAGGAAGAAGCCGGCGTAGGCGTGACCAGCAACCTGGCTAAAGACGTGGCGCTGGGCGGGGTCGGCCAAACCGAAACGCAAAGCGACCATAGCGGCGCCGACGAGGCAAACGAAAGTGGCGTCGATTGCAGCGTAGGTGAGCTGGACAGAGAGGCTGCGGACAAGAGTATGTCCGCGGACACGGCCGTTGGGCACGACCTGAATCGGGAGGACGCCCTCGGTGAATAACTCGCGGGGCGGGGCGCCCACCAACTTCGGCCTCAGTCTCGTACGACGTGTAGCCGTACTGTTCATCAATCAATCCATCTTTCTAGTCAGTATTCGAATCGACGGCGATTCGAACCAATGACGGCGAAAAATCGCTGCGGCTGCCAGATCTTTCGCCGACTGATACTACCGCAAAAACAGACAGTGGTACTTGCCCGCCCACGAAGGACGAGGTCTCGCACGATAAAACGTAGTCACGGCTGAGATGAACCTTCAAATCTTTTGACGACAGACGGTTCCCGAACGACGGCAAGGTCCTGGTGAAGCAATCGCCGAATGGTCTTCGCGGAAGCGTCATAGACGGAATCGACGGTGACGGTGCGAAGGCAATAAGGCTGATCGAACTGGCAGTAATCGAAACAGGGACGGCACCAAAACTCCGGACGAATGACGACGCTATGCCCTTCTCCCAGCGGCCCGAACCAAGTTGGCTCTGTGGGACCGAAAATTGCGACAACGGGCGTGCCAAGAGAAGTGGCAATGTGCATCGGTCCACTATCATTGCAGATAAACATGCGGCACTCGGCGAGGACAGCCATAAATTGCTCTAATGGTAACGACAATGGAGCGTCAGGGCCGTTGTCGGCAGCGTTTTGGGTGGGGTCGCGAAACCAGACAAGCTTAATCGGAAACTCAGATTGAAGACGCTTCGCAAGATCGACGAAATTCTGCTCGCCCCATTGACGAAGCACGGAGCGAGCGCCGGGATGGATGGCAACGACGAAGTCGGATTTCTGGAAGCCGCGTGCGGACAGGAAATCTCGAGCCCACTTTTGGCGCTCTTTCGGAACGCGCAAGTGAGGATCGCGGGTGAGAATCGGTTTTCCCACGTGTTCGAGGAGACGCAGCCAGCGTTGGGAAAAGTGAGGATTGTGCAAATCGGGCGTGGCAAGGTCGGTCAACAAAAAGGCACCACCGCCGAAAGCGTATCCAACGCGGCGACGAACTCGAGTCGCCCAGAGCATAAAATTTTCGCGAATGTCCGCGCGAGCGACGAAAGCCAGATCAAATTCGCGAGCACGAACGGTTCGTAAGGCATTGAAGAGTTCGAACCACAGAAGAGTGAAGGGGTTGTATTTACGCCATCTGGAATAGTGCTGGGCCCAAGGAACGCGGACCACGATCGTTTCATCTACCAGCCCCTGATCTTGGAGCAGGACAGCGCACTTCGGACTGGTAAAGATGGCGATATGCGCCGTGGGATATTGAACGCGGAGATTCTGGAGGAACGGCGACTCCATCACGATATCGCCCAGGTTCCAATACTCCAGGACGAGGATGCGTTTAGGCTCACCGGTTAACTCGGGAGTGCGACCGCGCACCTTATCCACGAGGTACACGAACGGGCGGAGGAGAGCCTCGACGAAACGAACAAATTTTCGCTTGCGCGAACTAATCTTGAGCAAAACGCCCGGTGCGGCGGCGTCCGCCATCTGTCTGGGAATTTGACTTGTTGACCGCATTGGGCCGATATCACTCACGACGCGAGAGTTCTCCAAAGACGACAAGGCGCGAACTGCTGAGACTCCAGGGAAAAGGCAGGGCTAGAGGGTTGCTTGGTAATCCAACCCGCCCGTCGGCAAAAGGTTGTTGCGGAGGAAAGAGAAGTTCCGCCAGCGCACCTTGACCGTTTGCCCCAGTAGCTTGGATGAGTGCGAACGGACCCTGGTTTGCGCACGCCGATGCACGAGGCCATGATTGGCTGACGCGCAGAAGTTCGACGACCAAAGTGAGACGCTGAGCTCTCGACGAAAGTTCCGACCGGGGGAACTTTCGCGTCCCTCACTGCAGACGTTCCGAGTCTCAGCCGGAACATCCGTTGCGCCCAGGCCGCTCTTGGGACTTTCAAATAAGGTGCGTTTCGAACGGCAATCATACTCAGGATTCTTTCGTTATCGCGACGTTGACGCAGATTGCTTGACCATCCCCTCGCTGGTGAAAGCGTTCTCAATCAGACCGCTCAAGATATGAATCACGAGCCCATGCGCTTCCTGAATCCGCGGAGTCGAATCGGAAGGAACGCTCAAGCAAACATCGACGGAGCCACGCAGTTTGCCGCCAGATTTCCCGGTGAGCCCGATTGACGCGATACCCAGCTTTTTGGCGGTGGCAACGGCTTGAAGAACGTTCGGCGAATTTCCGCTCGTGGAGATTGCTACGACGACATCCCCGGGCGTGCCGAGGCCCTCTAACTGGCGCGAGAAGATGGAGTCGAAACCATAGTCGTTGCTGATGGAGGTTAATGCCGAGGAATCGGTGGTCAACGCAATTGCGGGAAAGGCTTTGCGATCCTGGCGATAACGGCCGACCAATTCTGCGGACAGATGCTGAGCATCCGCGGCGCTTCCGCCATTGCCGAATACGATCAATTTGCCGCCATTTCGCATACTGGAGATGATCAGGCGCGCGGCATCAGCGATGAGCTGGGCCGAGCCGACCAATTGCTCCTGAACGGCGATACTTTCCCGGATTTCGCGTTCGATCCCCGCCGGAGATTCTGTCACTAAATAACTCTCTTCATAGCTATTTGATTTCTAATGAGCATTATAAAGTGCTTAAACAATACAGGGTATATAGAGCAAGGTTGTCACGTAACCGAGGCTTGTTTGCGCACTCGAGCCCAACTGGCGGGCATATTTTTTGGCACTTCGATCTCGTCGAAAGTGTTGCTCTCTCTGGCGCCGTGGGACTTGACCCATTCGGCCATTGCGCCCACACCGTCACGAAGGGAGACCGAGGGAGTGCGGTTAAAAGTCTTCTGCACCTTGGAGTGATCGGAAAACGCAACTTTGACTTCGTTGCGGGGATCGAGATGCACAACCTTGCACTCTTGGCCCAAGGCGTCGGAGACGATGGAGGCGAGTTCGTTCACGGTGTAGGGAACGTCGGCTCCTACGTTGAAAATTTGATTGTGGGCTTCAGGAACGTCCACAGAGCTGGCGATGATGGGAGCCACGTCGTCGATGTGAGTGAATGCACGGACCTGGGTTCCGTCACCAAAAATAGTAAGGGGTTCGCCGCGCAGGATCTGATTCATAAAAATTCCGACAACGTTTCGATAACGATCACCGATATTCTGGCGCTCGCCGTAAACGTTGTGCGGGCGGAAGATGATGTAGTCGAGGCCGAACATCTCGTGGGTGACTTTGAGTTCTTGCTCGACGGCGAGCTTGGCGATGCCGTAGGAGTCCTCGGGAACCGGGACCATGTCTTCCTTCATGGGAGACTGGCCGGCGCCGTAGACGGCGATGGAAGAGGTGAAAACGAAGCATTTCACGTCGTGATTGACGCTGGCGTTGATGAGATTGACGGAGCCGATGAGATTGTTGTTGTAGTTAAAGCGCTTGATAAAATGGCTGAGGCCTTCGGCGGCATACGCGGCGAGGTGATAGACGTAGGTGAATTTGTGCTCGCGGAAAAGGCGGTCGATGAGATCGGCGTCGAGAATCGAGCCTTTCGCAAAGGTTACACCTTCGGGAATGTTGTCGAGGAATCCGCCGCTGAGATCGTCGAGGACGACAACTTCGTGTCCGGCGTTGAGCAGATGCTCGACCACATGGGAGCCCATGAAACCTGCTCCACCCGTGACCAGTGAACGTGGCATTGAGAGTTAAACTCCTTCAGTGTAATAACTCGAATTGAAGCAAAAAGTTCCCAGAGAAAGCACGACTTCAAACGCCGCCAGCCGCGGGATCGAGTCGGGTTTGGAGGCCCTGACTTAGGCCTCGGTAGATAGCCCACAGTGCGCGGTAGTCGCGACGCCAAATGCGCAGAGCAGTGTAAAACGCGACATGGGAGACGCCGAATACCACCGTATATGTAGGTACCTGAAACCAGCGCACATGCTTACGCGCGACGAACACCATGTTGCGGGTGCTGAGAAACTGGCGGCGCTCTTCGCTACCTCTTCCCAACACTTTAACGTTAGTGGCTCCATCAATGTGCCAGAGCCGGGCTTTGGGAGCAAAACGAAGCAAGTGCCCGTGCTCTGCAAAACGAAGAGACCAGTCGACGTCCTCGGCGTAGATGAAGAATTGCTCGTCGAGGAAGCCAACCTTGCGCATGGCGCTGCAGCGAACCATCATGGCGCAGCCGGTCGCCTGAGTGATTTCGAGCTGATCGTCGAATTGACCGTGATCGATTTGCTTCCAGCCGCGGTGCTGGGTTCGGCCCGTCCAGAAATTGAATCCACCGCCCGCATACCAGAGCATGTCGGGCTTGTAAGCGAAGAAAATTTTGGGGCAGACGACGGCGACGCGAGGGTCGCTCTCCATCATGGCGATCATCTCGGCGACCATGTTGGGGTCAGAGAAGGTGTCGTTGTTGAGAAGCAGGGCAAATTCGAAACCGCGGGCCAGTGCATCGCGGAGAGCGAAGTTGTTGGCGCCGCTGAAGCCGTAGTTTTTGTCTAACGCGAGGAATTTGACCCTGGGATACTTTTCGGCGACGAGGGCAGCGGAACCGTCGCTGGAATTGTTATCGGCGATGATGACCTCAAGTTCAGCGTTCTGCTGCAATTCCAGACTGTCAAGACACGCGGGCAAAAGATGCTCGCCGTTGTAATTGAGGACGATCACTGCGCAACGCTTACCCATTCCAGATACTAGCCTCCGATGGTGTCAAAAATGAAACCGAGCAGCGCTGCCTAGTGCCTATCTATGAACTGCGCCGACGACTAAAGCCGCTCGGGCCTGCATCGAGAGGCGCAATGGATGCAGCGATATCCAGAGCGGCGGGGCCATGGTAGCGCCGAATGATACTGTTCGACAAACCAATGCGGGTTTAGGAAAAGCTAGCCTGTGGCAGACTCGACGCGAGAGTCGCGGACACCAGAGTTGACGGACTTCTCAAGCTCGATGTGTTCCGCCTGTTCATTGATGAGAGCGGGCCAATCAAAATTTGGCGAAAGCGCTTTGGCGTCGAGGTGCGTAGCGATAGCGGGCACCGGAACCCAAAGCATTACTCGTTTTCCGAACAAGATCTGAGCCCAGCCATACAACCAAGCCTTGACCACAACCTTGGCTAGCCAGAGCTCAGTCAGGGCGAATCGCACCGTCTGGACGGGATTGAAGATCGAAAATTTGGTCATGCTGAGCCACAAACTGGAATCGTAGTTGCGGCGGCAGTAGGTGCGAAAATTGGCCTGGTTGGACGCGAGCGTCTTCTTTCGGGTCAGGAACGTCAAACATGTCGACGCGGCTGTGCGCCAGTGTTGACCGGAATGAACTCGCAGCCATTTCGGGCGGTGATGAATTTCCAGCGTGTAGCAGTCGAGATGATCATACGGGGTGACGAAGTCCACGTCCTTGTAGGCATTCATGAAACTGATCATTCGGGCGAATCGGTTCGGCAAGTAGACGTAGTCGTCTTCGGCGAAGTACACGAAATCGCTGTCGGTCTGACTTAGAAGAATGTCGATCTGTTTCCCAAAGGTGGCATGGTTTCCGACGGCGGGTAAAGGCACGAGTACCAGATCGTCAGGGTCGAAATATTTCCGGAACAGATCAGCAAAACTTTCGGGACATCCATCGAGAATAGCCCATATTTTTACGCGCAACCCTCGGAGCGACTCCTTGAAAGAACGCAGACAGATTTCGGCCAAGTGAAGCTTGTCGTCGCTAAAAGGCAAGCCCAGAGCGGGTTGAGAAACTTTGGGATAGATGCGGTATGCGACCGCGAGATCATAGCTGGGCATTTGGAATGAACCTCAGGGATATCCAGCGGTACGCCATTTGGAAGTTAAGAATGCCCACCTCCGGTGACGAGAGGCAGCTACTGATGCAGCAATGAACGAGGCGCCAGCGGAGTCCGCTGCAATCCGGGTTTCCACGACGGGCGGCCCAATCGCTCCGAATGAACGCGATCTAGCCATTGACGGATTTCCCTGAATAAATAATACATCACGGGTGAGCGCCCACTCCTAGATCGGCATCGTGGGAGGAGGTCTGACGAAATAGTTTCTGCGGTTGAAACAAGAATTCTACCGTCGCGCTGACATCCGTCTGCTGGCCAGGCTGAATAACCGGAAAGAGCCAGCGCTCATACTGCACGGAAGCAGAAATACCAAAGTTAGGCCGGAACCAATAATCTCCCTTGACGCCGACATCCGTAACGGTACCACCACGAGGAATGAAGCCTTGACTCACCTTTTGATGGCGATAATTAAATTGCAAACGATTTCGCGCGTTGAACCAGTAGTTCGTCCAGGCTTGCGCGCCCTGCCCTTCTCTGCCAATCCAACTGCCGATCAGGTTGCCGTCGTTGGTGTAGCCGCTTCTCCAGGTCAAATTGAAGTAGTAGAAGCCGTCACCAAGGTTGCCACCGAGAGGATTGTCGGTGTAGACGCCCTCGACTCTGAAATCGAGCTTTGGAATTTTCGGGATGTGCGAAAAAAACAATCCGGCGTGCCAAGCGGAACGATCGAAGTAGCCGATAGGCGAGAACTGGTCATCCGTGAAACCGTCGCCGTAAAAACTCACCCAATCGCGAAGGCGTGGCAGCCGATAGGTGAAGTCTATTCCGGACCGGCGGTCTCCTGGCTTGTCTGCGTTGCCGGCCACCGTGTTTCCCAACGAAAATAAACTTCGTAAGAGTGTATGGATGGTGAGCGGATATCCAGGCCCACCGTACACGGTCGTACGAAAGATTCCGAATTCGAAATTGCGTGTAGGCTTGAAACTCAGCTTTTGTCCGTGAATGAAGGGCTGCGGATCCAGCGCCTGTCCTGTCTCACCAGCGAAGCTGGTGATTGGGTGGGCGACGAACTGATAGCCATCCAACTGACCGAGAAAAAGTTCGATGCGCATAGGGCCGAGCCATCCCAAAACGCTGGGAAGCTTGAATGGCGTCACCCGGTTGAAACGGAACATGTTGATGGGCTCAATATTGTCGCTGAACATCATCGGCCCGCCATCGCCCGGGCCCCACTCGAGACTTTGCTTGCCAAAAGACAGTTCCCAGTTGGCAAACATCAATCCAACATATGAATCGAGCAGCGTGAATTGTTGAGTGGACGGCTGGTTGGTACCGGGCGGAAGAACCGGGTACAGGTTTACGGTTTGAATCACCTCACGGGTCGAGAGAGGCAAGGCCGGGATGACCGGAGCAGTCTGCGCTTCGCCGCGTACATAGGCGAACCAGCGACCCCATGTCGCCGCTGCCGAAAAGCCGTTTACAGTGCTCCAACCTTGCCCATAGGGGCGTCCGAAATCATTGAATTGCGTTTGGGCGAATGTGTAGCCATTGGTGAGCGGCGGACCGGAGATATGCTCCGTACGAGAGTAGACTGATTCGACTCGGAAGGTTGCGGAGGCGCCTTCATCCAACGCGTCTACGTCTTGCTGAAATTCGTGTTGCAGTGCTTCGAGAATTTGCGAGCCTTCACCACTCGCATCGTTGTCGATGTGATCCAACGCTTCGTTCATCAGGCGAATGCACTCGTTGCGAGTCCAGGGGCGGAGTCCTTCGATGTCGGTGTCAATCAGATTCAGACCGGCCAAGCGCTCAAACGCTTCGTAAACCCAACTGTCTAACGGCACATAAGGGGAGCCCTGATTCGACGCGGATGGTTGATCGACGTGAAAGAAATCGCGAAACGGCTTCCACTCGCTACCACCGAGTGCGGGATCGTAGTGGCGACTATAGGTCGCCTGCCCGATCATGTTGCCCATAAGGCCGCCCACGAACACATCCGAGGGAAAATGCTGGCGTGATCGTATTCGGGAATAGTCTACGAACGACGCGAGACCATACGCGAGTATTTTCGGTATAGGACCGGGATATTCATGCGCGAAGACACCGGCGACTGCCCACGCGATCGTGGCATGTTCGGAGGGAAACGAACTGCCTCCGCTGAAAAAGGATCCGCTCCCATCACCTTGAAAAGGTCTCTGTCTGCCGAGCGAGTATTTGAGTGCCTCCGTTGTAATGAGACTGTTCAAAGCGGCCTCGCCGGCCAGAAATCCAGTCTCACGCCAGTGTTCACGGTGCGCGGGATAGCTCAAGAACCACATCGCACCGGCGCCGCCGATAAGCGCGGCAACACCGGCGTCGGAGTACGTCTTATTACGACTGATGGTTTGCGGATTCGTAGACAAATGGCCACTGACGTCGCGGTCGGTGGTGAAAAGACCGGCCGCGACTCCGCTGGCAGGAATCAACCAATAGGTGTCGTCAAAGCGAAGCTTCGCGGGACTCGTCCAGATTTGCTTCTGATCCCCCCAAATATTTTTTCCTAGATTGAACAATCCATACTCCGAGTCTGAACCCTGGATCGTTCCGTTTGAGTCGTCATCCACCTTTGCTTTCGGTTCGTCGGCTTTGCCCTTATCGTTCTTCTTTTCATCTTGATCCGGCTGCTGATCGCTCTGTTGGCCCGGATCCTGATATCTCTCCCGAGCAAATGAGCGATGAGCAAAAAGAAAGCCCCATAAAGTCAATGCTCCGCAGATTGCGACCAGCTTTGCCCGAAATAGGAACCTCAAGGTCACGTCAGTTAATCCTTAGGATCGGCTGACGTTCGTTAACGCACAGCAGAGACATCTAGTGGCCCCGTTACGACGAACGATTTCGGCAATCCAAAGAAGCGCTCGATCTTAATGGAGCAACCAGGAAATATTTGCCGAAGCTGTTTCTTAGACAACCAGGTGACGTCATATTCATACGGACGTCCAAGCAGCCAGCCATGGAACGTGAAATACCGCAAGAAAGTCGGTGTCAAAAAAGACTTGGGGAGCCAGTGCAAGAAGAATGCTGCGAGATGCGGGTCGATTGGGAACATCCTGCAGGGTGTTTGACAGTACACCGCCTTCCCGACTCGCAATAACTCAGCGGCGAATCGCTGTTGATTTTCAAAACTCCCAACGTGCTCAATCGCAGAATTGGAGAAGGCCAGATCAACTGAGTGGTCATCGAACGGCAGGTCACACCCATCAGCAATCAGATAGGAAAACCCACCCCTGTCTGCCGGAGCCTCGATATTAATTACCGTTATGCCCTCTTTCCGGCCAATGAGGGTCCAAATGGAGTGATCGCCTCCCACATCGATGACCGTGCGACAATCCCGCAAGCGATCGCGAAATCCCGCAAACCGACGCTTCCGGAAATAGGAGCGAATAGGAGTCATGAAGGAATACGGGGTTAACACGATAGTCGTTTACCTTTTAACTGGAGTACGAGCCGTTAAAGAGAACAATGATAGACAGTGCACTCGCGAATCGAGAACACGTTGAAATTTCGCCGCTGGTCGTCGCGGCTCGACTATCCGGGTGGCGGACTTGCCGGACTCGGGGGAGTCCACTGCGACACAGGCAACCACGACGGGCCACCCAAATCGGTACGAACGAACGTGATCGAGCCACTGACGGTAATGGATGTCGCTCCCATCAAGTTAATGTTTCCGCCCGACCCAAAAACGATAGAGCCACCGAGGGGAAAGAAGGTGACTGACTCACCAGGGCCGAGTGAACTCTGAAGCGTTGTTATGGGCGTCGTAGAAGAATTAAGTCCTACCGTGTGAATTCCCGCGATATTTAGGTTAGCAGCCGGTGACATTTGTGCCGTGACACCGGATGTTGGAGGCAGATTCAAGGCTCCGGTGAGATAGAGATTGTCCTGATAAGACACGCTGGCAAGGTTAGTTCCCGTAACAACGGAATCGGGTGTACCAAACAATTGATTGTGCGAGAAGATGACTCCATGCGCCAGTGTAGTATCAATTTTCAAATCGAATCCGGCTCCGCCATTGGTCCCGACATTCCCAGCGAAGTATGAGTCTGTAATCGTCACGCCATAGGTTTGGACGCCGTGGGTAGATACAATTTGATATGCGCCCTGAAGCAACTCGTGGTGAGAAGCGTAGAACACAAAGTTAACGCCTCCGTCGATCTGGACGGCAAGGGCGGCATTCTGAGAGACCAAACCTTCGAAAACGATACTCGTCGGGAAGCCGTTTCCACCAGTAGAAATCCCACCCATGTAAATGTTTGTGCCATCGCCTACTGCCTGACCGTCAAATTGGCAGTTACGGAAACGCAATTCGAATTCAGCCCCCTCAAGTCTCAGCCCATTTCCGCCACCGGGTGGACGTTCGGCGACGACATTGTTGAACAGAACCCATTGTGATGTTGATGCAAAATCGTTGCTCCGACCTTTTAGGTGAATCGAGATGCCGCTGAATCCTGTTAGGTAAACGTCATCGATCGTGGAGTACCAGAGTCCCGTATTAATCGTAGAACTCGAGTCGAGAAGGAAGCCGTCTTCACTTGTATTTCCAGCCGAACCCAGAACACGGAACCCAGTGAGAAGCACATCGGTGGTCGGTTCATTGTTTATTTGTGGGATCACGAATACCGGGTTGTTGCCGTTCACTGACTGCAAGGTAGTGCCATTGCAAGGAGCGGAGGAGGAGCAGGTTGGAGGGGCGTTTGTGCTGCTGGCCGATGCTCCCATGCCGATGATCTTCATCGATTTGCGCAGAGTGATCTGATTCACGGTGTAGATGTACGGACCGAGGTAGATGGTGACGGATTTGTAGCCCGGATCTATATTGCCGAGGTTCAGGTTAGTCTGGGGCGAGAGCGCATAGATGATGCAACCGTTCGTGGGGCAAGCCGCAATCGCATCCGAAACGCCGTTGGGAAATCGATCGGCGAACAAAACGTTGGATAGATTCTGAAGCGTTACAACGCCGTTGGAATCTGAAATCTGGGAGTCCATCAGACCCCGAGACGAATATTTCGGTATTTGATTGAGGGTACCGAGAGCGCCGCCCGGCGCAAAATCGGGAGTGACTCGACCGGTAGCACCGGACTGCGGGGCTGTGGCCGCAGAATCAACGGCGGGCACCGCGGTAGTGAGCGGGACACTGGTTACTGTTTGCGATGTAGTTTGCGTCTGCGAAGTACTCTGCGTCCCCGAAGTGCTCTGCGCCCGCATGAATGCCGATGCCGGGAGCCCTCCCAATGTCTGCGCGTCGCCAGCCTTCACGGCATAAGGAACGCTGACCAGTGCGACGCGGGACTCTTCCTCAGAACCGGATCGCAGAACTTGCACGCCCAACCAGCGTTGCGCTCCGTTGGAAAATACGGTCGGCGGAACACCCTCGCTGGATGTCGCTCCGAGGAGCACTTCATAACGGCCCAGCATGTCAGATTGCGTATTCTGAACTTCCTGCCATAGGGCAGTGCCGCCCTTCTCGCTGTCATAAATCGTAAAGCGGAGACTGACGATCCCGGTCTGGGACGCAATGGCAGCTTTGACCTGGCCGCTGAACCTGATGAGGTGCGGTATGTCCGAAGTGCATCCGCTCGACGCATCGGAAGCGCACTGTCCGAGAGATATAAACGGGACTGCGCAACACAAGAAAAGTGCTGTGAACACAATCCTGATTTTCCCCATCATAGCGACGAGCACCCCCTAGGGCTCATGCGGTGATGAACTTTTGCAGTGAAAAGCGGCGCGGGACAGCCATTATCATTTACCGACAGCAGTGCAACAAGGCAATAGTTATCATGGAAATGTCTTGTCGGTGTATCGCAGCGCTGAATAACGCGCGAGTCTCCGCCCAGCGCATTGCCAAGGCGCTCGATTTTGTCGCGAGCAATTCTCTTCATTTGAATCGGAGCGAGATCTGTGCGCTGGATGGATCCTGCGCGTGAGAACCGGCTACTTCGTTTTAACGGCCTCGACGTAGAGGCTTTCGGAGACGCGACTCGGATTATCGATGCATAGATCGGACGAAGCTGACTTTCCGAAGGCCTGCCGGCGGATATCGGTGAAGCCGGCTCGCTTGAGCGCCATCTCCAACGTCGGGAAGTCGTAGGCGAATTTGTGCTCGAAATACTGGCGGAATACGGCATTGAGCACTTCCATCTTGGTTTGGAATCGAGAACCAAAATGCACGTCGGAATGATCGGGATGGAGAGGCCGGACTTCGGTCAAATCCTCCCAGCCATCGTTGCAATAAGCGCGAACGTATCTCTCGACGTCCGGAACGATAATTCGGAGAACTCCTTGTGGCTGCAACACCCGGCGGCATTCGGAAAGGAAGAACGGAGCTTCTTCGACGTAGTCAATATGTTCAAAAAAATGCTCGGTGAAAACGACCGCAGCCGACTCGTCAGCGAAAGGCAGGCTTTTCCGGCAGTCGTAAATGCAATTGACCCCAGGAAATCGGAAAATATCAATATTGACCCAGTCCTGTTTTGCGGATAGTCCGGGACCGACATTGATTTTCAGGTTTCGACGATTGCGAAACGACTTCCGGACTTGCGAAGGCCAATTCGCCAGCTTTTTTATCGCTATGTGTATCTCGGCGAGAAATGGATGGTAGGCATGACGTGGTATGAACGGCAACGCAGTCATTGCCATTCTTTGAAAACCAGTCTTGCCACTGAGCCTTTGATTGAAATTCGGATAGATTTCCGGAACCGAGACAGATTTATCGTTGGTCATTCGTTGTACCTTACCGCCAATCTCCTCAATCAGGTTTTTTCGGCAATCGCAATTCGCGACTAAATCGGCGAGAGCGTTGCCGCGGAAGCCAAGAGTCCGAGGTGAACCCAAGTAAAAGCGAGAATTGTACCGTCAGTCGACTGAAACGAGATCGCGTAGATGAGCAAGCCCGCCCAGAGCGCGACAACGATACAATTTTTCTGCGAGGGAGCCTTGAGCGCGGAGCGAATCTTGAGCCACACGGTCACGAAGAATCCAACAATCGCACCGAGGCCGAGCAATCCTGTGTCGTGAAGGATGCGAAGGGGGGCGTTACCAATCCAAGTCTTGTCGCTGGCCCATGAGGGAATGTACCTGTTCCAGTCGAAAGTAAGATTGAAGCTAGCGGTGCCGCGCCCGATCAGGAGATGCCCGGGAACTTCCGCCAACGCCTCTTGCATGATGATGGCGCGGGATATTGTGGTTTCTTCCGCCAGTCCCTCGTAGAACAAGTTCGTAAATCTTTCGCGCACGATTTGCCCAATAGCACCCGAAAACAGGACCAGAATCAGAACGACAACAAGTCCAACCACCAGCACCTTTCGCTGAGAGTTGCCTTCCGAATGGCGATGGCCTTTCCAAAAAAGATACGCTCCGACAACAACGAGCGCGACGAGACTGGCGCGCGAAAAGCTGAGAAAAGAAGCGATCGTCGCGATGACGAAGCACACAAGATCGCGAACCCGGTGCCCCGCGAACAGGTAAAGCGAAAAAAAGATGACCGATGCAGACGCTGTGTACGCGCCGAAGAGATTCGGTTCGAACATGGTTCCCATAGGCGCCGCAACATCTTTCAGATACTGGCCAATGGTCATACCGAAAGAAGTGTCAAAAAGTTGATGGGAAACGTAGGCGAAAATTCCATAGACCGATTCGATCAGAGCGACGGCTAAGAATATTCGAAACGCGTAACCGAGCATGCGGGCGTCTTGAATCAATACTCGAATCAGAAAGTAGAAAAAAACCGCCAGGCAATTTTGCAGAGCCCATCGCAGAGTCGAGGCCGGGTCGGACGAGCCCAAGGCCGAGCTGAGAAAATTGGCTCCCACGAAGAGCAGAACGCAGTAGTCGAGGCGATTGAAGTTGAGCCGCCGCTTACCTGCGATGAGCCATACCCCAACAGCGATCACGGCGTAGAAGACGGCGAAGTGCTCAGGGCGGGCATTCCACGCGCCAACCCCGATCATAAACACCGACATCGCACTCGCGCCGATCAACAGGGACAAAATGCCGTAAGGCCACGCCACGAGTCCAACAGCAACGACGACAAGGCCGACGGCCAAGGCGCTTATCCAGCTGATATCTTCGACCCATGCGACCCGACACACGATCAGGATCGCAACAACGGTCGCGATTACATCGAATCTTTGCCAGACTTTCGAAGTCCAACCGTGATTTAAGGTGATTTCCTGCATGATTGATTCAGCAAGTCCGTTCCGCAATCTCGACGATTCGTCAACGCATTTCTGGATGGTGGGGCCACATCCGAGACGTTAGTAAGTTTTGCGTTAGCGTTTTTTCGCAACGGCAATCATAAACGTGGGTTGAAGCAGGAACGAAGCCCGACAGGGCACGATGTCTGATACATCACTGGAACTTGAGCGAAATTCCGTTCCAGTTCGAACGTTTCCCGATGAAGTCTTTTGGACCAGCTTTCGAATCGGCTCGGCCAAATGCAGTCGCTCAAGAATGTTGGTCGCCAGAGTTCGCAGCAACCATAAGGGGTATGTGACACGATTTTGCGAAAATAACTGAACGTTTCCGAATACTGAATCCACGGTGTCGCCAAACTCCTTGACAGTGAGCTCGCGCACGTGAAAAGGGTTTCCGGGCCCCCATTTTGATATGGTCAGGTTGGGTGTCGAGCAAATCAGAACTCCACCGGGCTTGAGCACGCGATGGCATTCGTTTAGAAATTTGGATTGTTCCGCAATGTGCTCAATCGTTTCGAACGACACAACGGCATCAACGCTGGCATCCGCGATGCAGAGTTTCGTGACATCGCACTGACCGAATCCGCATTCTTTGTAGAGGTTCTTGGCGAACGATATGGCCGCGGAGTCGATGTCGAGGCCCATGCTTGTCGCTGCACCGGCGTCCAAGAGATATTTTGTGCCCATCCCGGTGCCGCACGCGACGTCTAGAACCCTTTTGCCCTCGACAAACTTTCCGGCAAAGACATAGCGCGCCTCGTGCTGACGAAACAAGCCGTCGGCGAGAGGCTGTGGGACCAGGCGCTCGCCGGTTGCCGACAGAACCGCGGCCGGCCCGTGTCCATTGTGTTGTCCAGCGTGCGCGAAATCAGTAAAGCCGGGAGTGGACGATTCACGCGCAGAGGCTGTCTTGAGCGGCGATTGTTCGATCACGCTGCGATCCGCCCTCTGAAGACGCCAAGCACCGGACTGACAAGGCTGCGGATGGACTGACGATCGAAGTCGTCAAGAACCGAGATCCAAATGCCGATGGCGAAAATTACGAGCAGGACTGCAACGATTCCGGCTTGTCCCAGCAGCCAGCCATTGGTGAAGGTTTTCGTCACGGTCATGGCTGACCCTACGAGGACGAGGATTGCAAATGCTCGCAGCATCTGTTTGCTGATCAGGGAGCTCAAGGAAAACCCGAAAGCACGTCTTACCATCAGCATCAGCAGTATGACTTCGATCGCGACGCGAACCGACCAAGCCATCGCTGCGCCGGCGATGCCGCCATGCGTAATGGCCCACCACGCGAACGCCAGATACACCGGCAATTCACACATGAAAAGGATCGCCGGCCAGCGCGGACGATCCAGTGCTTGAAGGAAACAATAAGGAATATGAGCCAAACAGTTGACGGGCACCCCAATCGCGAGAATCTGGAGAACTCGAAAGCTTTTGCTTTCGAAGTCGCTGCCCAACCATAGGTGGAGGATCGGGCTGGCGTAAAGAACTACGACAACACTTACCGGCGACAGGACCAGAAAAAGATATTTTAGAGATCGAGAATAGAGCATTCCGAGCTCGCGGCTCCTGCCCAGGCCTAGCGCGCTGCATGCTGGAAATATCGTGATAGTCAAGCTCGTGGGAATAAGCCAAATCTTGGTCATGGCTTCGAACGGGGCTGTGTAGTAGCCGACCATTGCGACCGAGAGCAAAGAGCCGATCAAGAAGCGGTCAAGAGATACGAGGATTGGGTTGACGATGTTTGCAACGGTGACCCAGCCTCCGAAAGAAATCAATTTTCGGAGGACGTGACCGCTAAACTCCGGGCGTTCTCTCAGACTCGGCAACTCGCGAAGACAATATGCAACGTGCGCGGCAATAAACAGCACCCTGGAAATGGCGAGCGCTAACACGATTCCAGGCAGCTCGAATCCAAACGGAAGCGCAGCGGCTGGAATCAAGAAGACCAGCGTGCTTGATGGCACTCGAAGAAGATTCACTACATCGAAGCGCTGACAGCCTTCAAGGACTGCCCGGAGTGAGTTTTGTACCAGCACCAACGGCAGCGAGGCCGCGAGGATAAGAAATGTTACGCGGGCTTCGTGAAGGAGGGCCGGCGGCACTTTGAGAATTTTTCCTACCAGCAGCGGAGTGCACGCAGCCATCACGAGAAGCCCAACAAGACCGAGAGTGATCTGGAAGCCGATGGAAGTCCAGACGAGGACAGGAATCTGGCGAGTTTCGGCGTTGGAAGCGCTCTTGGACAACCACTCAGCTACGAATTTGGTGGTAGCGCGTCCCAATCCGAAATCGAACAAGCCGAAATAACCAAAGACTACCCAAGCGATTCCCAATACGCCGAAACGATCCGGGCCGAGCCCGTGCACGATATAGGGCATCAGGCCGATACCCGCAAGTAGCGGCAAGAACTGCCCGATAAAATTGAAGGCAGTACTGCGAGCCAATCGACCCTTGGAAATTGGTGCAGTTGTTTTGATCGGAGTTGCTTCTGACGTTGCGATCTCTGAAGTTTCCATGCGTTTATTGATTGGGCCCAATGCTTACAGCTCCGCCCTGTCACTCACAGGGCTTTTGTGACCTAACCCACTGATCTGCAATGACTTGCACTATGATACAACGAAGTCGATTGCGCTTACTTCAGGTCGCGAAAGTCAGCGTGACCCTCGGGTTTGCGACCAGCCCCAACTGAGTCGTCCTTGCTCCCGCCATTCTTTGACACCTGCGACAAATCCGCTCGCACATCGGCGAGCATTTGGCGCGCGAACATCTTTCGCGGATCACCCGCGTCGGTGTTGTTCCACATATCAGAGCTGAATATCCAAACCGTTGCGACAATCAATGCTATCGCCGTTCCGATAAGCATAATCAGTAACCGAGGAGGGAACGATTTCCGGTCCGGGATGGGAGCCGGGTCGAGCACCTTGATCGTGGGAATCTCTTTCGCTTCTTGCACCTTAGCCAACTCGTATTCTTTGGTCAGAGCCTCGAGCACAGCCTCCTGGATTCGAGTACGCCGATAGAGGTCCGCGTACGTCACGCCCAACAAGGGCAACTTTCGAATCGAGGGGTAGAAGGAATCGCCAGGAGCTGACTCGACGTCCGTCGAGCTCTCACCTTTTCCACCGAGCTTGTCCAACTGGTGCTGAAGTTCATCGATGCGGGCTTTGATGGTGCGAACACGAGGGTTATTGTCGGTGTAAATCTGCCGGAGCCCTTCGTATTGAGACTGTGCGGCGATCATTTCGCCCTGGAGCTGGGCAGCGGCGGTGACCATCGCTTTCGCCTGTTCCTTCACGTCGACGGCGGTGTTCTTGCTGGCGAATTGACTGAAGTCGCGTTCGGCGACCTCGAGATCTTTGTTGACCTTGTCCAGGCGGCCTTCGAGAAAGATCCTCTCGCGGCGGGCGGAGGAGGTACTCAAATCGGCGACGAGCTTATTCAATTCCTCGACGTAGGCTTGAGCCATCGCTGAGGCTCTTTGCGGACTATGGTCGGTCACGGTGATGGATATGATTTGGCTCTTACGGTCGACGCCAACAGCGGTATGCGCGGCCAGGTCTTTTCGGAGGTCTTCCATGTGACTGGAGTGGTAGACACTTTTGAGGTCAAACTGTTCGATCAATCTGTCAGCGACCGTGCGGCTGGCAAGTATTCCGACGAAGACATCGCTCGAACTCTTGAGACCCAAGACATCGTTTGCGATGCCCGCTAGTCCGCCGCCTGCGCCGCCCGTCATCGCCGCAGCCGCCATCATTAAGCCCGAGCTCGACTGGCTATCGGGCGGCATGAGACGAGTTGTGGTCTCGTAGCGTTTGGGAATGAGAAAGGCGATCGCAGCACTGGCAAGAAGTGCGTACAGACCCACTCGATACAACAGGCGGCGACGCGCCCAGACCAAGCGCAAGTACGGAAAAGAGTTCTCGCTGCGCTCTGAATCGTCCGGTTCTGGCGGTGTCCTCGGGAAGTCGGACTGAGGCAGTTCGGGCACGGGTCGGCGCGAAGAGGCGCCACTGGAATACATCACGGGCGACCTCCCATTCCCAAATCGGCGTCATTCGAGGAGGCCTGACGAAACAGTTTCTGTGGTTGAAACAAGAATTCCACCGTCGCGCTCAAATCTGGCTGCTGGCCACGCTGAAGAACCGGATTGAGCCAGCGCTCATATTGCAAAGAGATCGAAACGCCAAAGCTTGGCCGGGAACAATAATCTCGCCCGACTCCGGCATCCGTTACGGTACCACCACCCGAAAGGAAACCATGACTCACCTTTTGATGGTGATAATTAAATTGCAAACAGTTGCGCGAGTTGCGCCAGTCGGCCTGGGCGAAGTGAAGCTTCGCGGGATTTGTCCAGATTTGTTCCTGATCTCTCAAAAAGTTATCCCTAAACTGCACAACCATACTGAAAGTCTAAATTCAGGCCTGCCTGGTGCTCGCGGATCCTAATGAGCTTTCTGTTCGTCCATTGCGCCCTGGCGATCCGCTCCAACTCCCGGAAGCTTTCTCATCGGGTGCTTGCGCGGGTTGCCGAGGTTCCCCAGCAACGAGCGACCGACGAGTTGGAGTCAATCTGACAAAATCATTGCTCCGCGAACCTGCGAACAGTCTCGCGCACTGTGCCAACTTCAGGCGTCACGGATGAATGTATGCGACCGCCAGTGCCGCCGATGCCGCTAGCTGTCCAGCTTGGAAAATGGTCTGCCAGTTACGTGTTCCGACACGCGGAGCAGCTTCTGGCACGACGATCGAATCTCCGGGTTTGAGGGTTTGCCCCAGCGGATCGCCGGAGAACCACCCGACGCTATTGTTCTTCGCGGATAAAACCGAACCATCGGCTCGAATAACGAAGACTGCTTTCTTGTCGGCAAGTTGCGTTGTTCCTCCGGCCTGGCTGAGATACCAGCGAGCGCTGTGTCCCGGCCTATAACTAACGGCGGTAGGATTGAAGACCTGTCCGTTCACCATGATGAAATCCGCTTTTTTGGGAATGATCAGAACGTCCCCATCGCGAACGGGAACATCCGCCGAAGTTCCTTTCAACTTTTGCAGGTCCGAAGGAACTCGCACGACAACTCGCCCGATCGGTGGATTTGCCTGAAGTTGCTGAAGAGTAGTTTCTGTTTCTGCGAGGGCCGTCAGCTTCGCGTTCTTCTGATCCGGGTCTGTCTCCGGCAATTGTTTCAGGTTGATCTGCTCTTGTTTGAGCCGACGGACGATCTCGATCCGCGAACTTATTTCAACTTCGCGAACTTCGCGCCGCATCAACACTGCCCCGTATGGATAGGCAAGCGGCCCGAACCCGCCGGCACGCGCCAGCACGGAACTCAGTTTTTCACCTGGCCTGATACCGTACGGTCCGGGATTCTTGACCTCACCCTTCACACTGATCGAAGCTCCGAGGTCATTCCAGTTCGGAAGCTGCCGAATCGTCAGGACGTCGCCGTTATTTAACGGAAGGTTCGCCGTCGTCTCTCCGGCCAGGGCTTCGGAAATAGTTACAAGTTGATGGGAACCGGTGAGTTCGCCTTTATCTGCCCAAGAGTAGTGCGTCAGGTCCGCGGACTGATTGTCGGCGCTCGGGGTCAAGCCACCGCCGGTTCGAATTAAGTCGGCGACGGTCATGTTGCTCGTGAGCGGGTAACGACCAGGCTTACCAACTTCTCCCTGGACGTAAACACTCGCAGGCTGTACGGCATCCGGGCTTTTGTGAATCAGCAACCGGTCGCGTGGCTGGAGCCAGATGTTCGCAGAAGGATCGCCTTCGAGGGCGAGATTCAGGTCGACGCTGAAAATCTTCATTTTGCCGTCGGGCTGATAACGAAAGACTTGCGCATCGGAAATTTTCGCGTCCGGTGCAATCCCACCTGCAAGATGCACGGCGTCACTTAAGTGGATCTGCCCCGCGGTGCGGAATGTCCCGGGTCCGCGCACATCGCCAAAAACGGAAACGGTTGGCGGGTTTTCAAAGTCGAACCGGCTGAAAATTCGGACGGTGTCCATTGCCTGAAGAGCGGGAGCCTGCGTGGGATTAGCGAGCGCCGCTGCCAAATCGAAGCTCTCAACAGTCGGGTGAAAATCAGGCGCGTTCAAACGGATGATCTCGGCGTATTGACCGGCCGGTTCCGGAAGCAAATCCTGGTAGGAAGTGATCACATCGGTCACGCGCATATCGGGACGATACGAATACCGACCAGGCCGGATGACGTGACCTTCCACGTAGACGGCATCTTTGTTGTACGGCGCGATCGGGAATACTCGAATACGATCGCCGTCCTTGATTTCAAAAGCTTCCAGTTTTTTGGTCGTCTCGGAGTCGCTGTCGACTTGCGGAAGGTCGAAACTCATCATCGTCTGGTTCTGGTGCGCGACGAGTCTCTGCACCTCGATATGGCGAAGCGTTGCAGTGGGAAGCAGTCCTCCGGCGAGTTCCAAGACCGACGCTAAATTCTTCTCGTCTTTCAGCTCATAAATGGCGGGACGCCGCACCATTCCTTCGACAGTTACCTGCGGGCCGACCGGCGGCACCATAATACTGTCGCCATTTTCAAGTTGTTGTAGTCCCGAGCGCACGCCGTGCAGCAAGAGGTCGTAGAGGTCGACGACCTGAACGAGCTGGTCGCCACGGTAATGCTTTACGATCCGAAGAGAGCCCTTCTGCGTTGGACCGCCGGCGATAAACAATGCGTTCAACGGAGTGGAAAGCGAACTGATGTCGTAAGCGCCGGGATTCGCGATGTCCCCAACTTCGTACACGCGGATCGTGCGAAGGCGGGTAAGAGCCACCGCAGCGGAAACCTGGCGAAACTGTGTTCTCAGTGTTTCCTGCAAGTTCGTCTGAACATCCGCCAGACTTTTACCACTGACAAGCACTGGGCCCACTTCCGGCAAGCTGACGCGTCCTTCGCGATCTACAACACGGAAGATGCGCTGACTCACGCCGCCCCACAGATCAATCGAGAGACCATCCCCGGGTCCGACTACGTAATCGGGTCCTGCGGGCACATCCATCGGAATGAGCTGTGAATCTCGCGTTCCGTTTTCAAATACCTCTGCGCCAAATCGCTTTGGCAGAACAGGGCGAGGGATCGCTTGGACGTACATATCGTAGAGCGACGGGATGTCGTTGTAAGGGCTTCGCGCTCGCACCAATTCGGGCGCCGGGGGCTGAGGTTTAGGTTGATAGCGACGATCGAAAGGTTGCATCGACGAATTCGTTGATCCGGCGCCGGTCGAAGTCGGCTGATTCAGATCGCGCCGATTCGAACGATACATTTCCTCTACGCTCGGATTCACGCTCGGCCTGCTCGAGCCGACTCCAAATACGGCAAGCGTGTCGACCGCGCTTCGATTGTCGGCGCTCGAGTTCGATTGAAGATTTACTCCCGATCGACCATCTTCATCACTGCTTCCGCGCGACAACCCGCCCATCAAGCTCGAATTTCCAGATCCAAGCAACGAAGCGGTGTCGCCTCCAGTTCCCAATGGGAGTTCGGGAAGATTTGTGTCACTTGGGATCGTTCCTTGCTCCGACATGTCGTACTGAGCGCGAAGGAGTTGATCATTCCCCGTTGGAGCCTGGGGATTTGTTCCGCCGGGTCCCGTGGGAGACGCAGGAATACCTTGATCGAGATCCTGGTCGCGACGTCGTTCCGGAGTTTGCTCGTCGTAGTTTCCCTGTTGGACGTCGCACCGTGCGTCGAGTGCATTACAATTCGCCGAAGTCTGACCGGTTCGAGTTCGCTTTGCGCGAGCCTTCTCTTGCTCCTCGTCGTCTTCCCTTTGCGCCAGCAATTTGACGCGTTCCTTTACGAGCAACTCCTGTTCTTTGCCCGCCGCGGAATCCGGATTCAGTTGGGGAACCAGGTAACCATAACGCTGCACCAATTGAGTCGCGACCGATCGGAATTGCACATCCGATTGCAAGCGATCGAAGATTGCGTCATCCGTCAAATCCGTTTCGCTGATGATTTGCCCTTGTGCCGTTGCATCTCGAGCGACCCACCGCTTCAACTCCACCATTAAGCCGGTATCTTTTACCAAGACGGTTTTGATATCTGGGGCGGAGGCGGCGACACGGCTCAAGTTGTCGCGCCCCAACTCGGAAGGAGGCACTGCGGGCTTCTGGCGGTTCGTTTCGTTTTGAGCGCGAACCACGGTCGCGCTCAAAAGAACGAGAGTCAGTAAGGAAACGGTCAGCCGCGCACCGCGCCAAGCTCGATTGCGATTCTCATCCATTCTCATCTCGTCCGCTGCCTCACTCATCGTTTCAGTTCCAGGAGCCCAGGGTGATTCCATTTATCTCTGTAACGCCACGCTTTAAACGCGTTAAACGCGCTGCGCCGCGCCTGGGACAATATTTCGCACCGCGTTCAGAATTCCTTGTTCGGACGCTTCAATCTGGCTGGAGTGAATATCGAACGACGCCCAGTAAAACACACTGCAGTTTTCTTGCGAGGCGACCGCGATGATGCGAAGGCCAGGCTGGTCTCGCAACAGCGTGTCGCAGATTTCGGGCCGCTTGGCCGGTTCGTCCAATGCGATCACCAACAGATCCGGCGCGGTCTGCCGTACCTGTTGGCGAATATCCGCTTCATCGGACACTTCCCCCACAATCTCGATGCCCGGTTCATCCGACAAGGTTGCCAGAATCAGTTCCCGCATCAACTTCGGTCGGTTGGCCACCAGGATGCGAACAGCGCTGCGCATGTGAATCTCCTCGTACTCCTAAAGTAATGAGGAACAGATAGAAAAGAGAAGACTTAATGGGGACTCCCTGTTCGGTGCCAACCCTCCATGAGAGCAGAGCATCAAACTTGTACGCACAGAATCTCAACGAGCATCAAGGATGTCTCAAAGCCGGATTGGCAAGCACCACTCATCGCTGGGAAGTCCCCGACCTGTCATAACTTCCAATCGCTGCCGCTTCTGCGTCGCCGCAATTTTTTGAGTACGGACGAGGTTCGGGTTTGCAGGTATACTAGTTATCGTTCACGAGAGGGTAACTAGGTTATATTCAAAGGGTTGAGTCAAATGCCCGAAGTCGGCGAATGAGGCTTGCCTGAGGTACGAGAGCTCTGAGGGCTCTGAATGACGCAAATCAGCGAAAAGTTGTGTCCATCTACGAACGTATATATCGTCGCCGAAAACCGCCTACTGCGGGAATCCCTGGCGAGATTGTTCCGCAAGCGAAGCGACCTGAGCGTGGTCGGCGAAGGATCCTACCCTGACTCCACGACGGAGCGAATTAGTTCCGTCCAAACTCATTTGATCTTGCTGGATTGCGTAGGGCCGGCCCACAAACCTGAGTTGATCTGCGATCTGCGTGAATCGATGCCGCAGATTCGTGTGGTCCTATTTGGAATGGACGATGACGCCGATATTTTCCTCCAAGCGGTCCGGCTCGGAGTAAATGGATATTTGCTGAAGGACGCGTCTGCGGCCGAGCTTGTCGACGCAGTGCGTACGGTTGCACAAGGCGAAGCCGCGTGTCCAACGAAGTTCTGCAAGGTATTGTTCCAGGCTCTGGCGAATGAGTTGAACCAGCAGGCGGCGCTGGCCGAACAGCGTGCCGAGATGCGCTTCGAGTTGACTCAGCGGCAGCGGCAACTCATGTCGTTGGTCGCGATGGGCATGAGCAACAAGGAAATCGCGGCAAACCTCAACCTCTCCGAATTCACGGTCAAGAACCACATCTATCGTGTGATGAAGCAAGTCGATGCGGACACTCGCCAAGAAGCTTGCCACCTGATCCGTATTGGCGAATCACACGAAGAAAATTGGCAAGCAGTTCCGTTTCGCTAAGTCACTTCATTCTGACAATTCACGAGCGACTATGAGCCCCACCGTCGGGGCCGAGGGCGCGTTGCATAAGTTGCAGGTTGATTTTTCCGATGCTTCTGTTTTTGCCGCCACTTGAATATCCCGTAAGCCTTTCAAAACACGGCTCGTATCTATGTTTTCACCCGATAGACAAACGAATGCGCCATCAATAGAATGCCCGGCGTTGCGCGCGCTTCTCAGGGGACGCATGCGCATGTTGGCGAGTCGATTTGTTCTCTCGAATCAGCAGCATTCTTTGACAGGGCATTGGGGAACTGTTTGGCGGGCTAGATGGAAGAGTCTTCGCCAGACTTTAATCCGATTGCAAGCACGCATTCATAAACTTTGATTTTGGCTGTTTCCGTCTTGGGGGAGGAGGCATGCCTGAAAAATAGAGAGGTCACTCCTTGGTTTTATCCAAGCAGCGTTTCGTTGTTTGTTGTCCGTTGTTGGTTCTGGGCATAGTCCTTTCTGGTTGCGCCTCAGGAAACACATCGTCGGGCAATTCCGATTTCCTACAGCCTCCCAATTTTACAGTCACACCGAACGCCGGGCTGGTCGCCTCCGGACAGAGCATCCAATTCTCGACATCCGGTAGCAGCGGATCTCTCGTGAACCTGGCGTGGAAAGTGAATGGAGTCGAAGGCGGTTCATCCTCGACAGGCACCATCACATCGTCGGGAGTTTTTACCGCGCCCACATCCGCGCCGAAGAATCCTGTGGCAATCACGGCCACGAACACGACTTCGAACGAAACAACCGTACCAGCTCAAGTGTCCTTTTATTCCCCGGGCAACATTCCCGGGGGCACCGTATCGACATCGAATAACCCGCTGGTAGCTCTTTATAGCGTTACAGCTCCCTTTGGATCAAAAGTCCAAGTTCAATTCGGGACGAGCACTGGTTATGGCCTAAGCACAGGCCTAGTCCCTGCTCCTGGAGCGGGGGGGATCGCCAACATTCTCGTTGCAGGAATGCGGGCGGGCACGACATATCACATGCAAGCCACGACACAGTTGGCGAGCGGTCAACAAGTCGTCGATGCAGATCACACATTCACGACTGGAACGATACCAGCGTCCGCCCTTCAACCCATCACAGTCGTGCAACCGGCGACCGCAGCCGCGGCGCCAGGCATAGAGTTGATGGATGTGTTTGTTGTCAATTCGACCCAGCTTTTAGCCTTCGCGACCGACCTAGCCGGGAATGTGATCTGGTATTACCAGATGAATCCCGGTGAAACGCCCTTTCCCATCAAGCCCTTGCCGAACGGGAATATGCTGTTAACCGTTCAAGGGACCATTTCAGATGATTTTGTGCGGGAGATAGATCTCGCCGGGAATACCGTCTATCAACTCAGCATGACGGATCTCAACAAAGCCCTTACGGCGAATGCGATTGGTTTTCAGGTCCAATCTTTGCACCACGACATCGAAAAACTGGCAAATGGACACTATCTGATCCTGGCGAACTACACCAAAACGATTTCAGGGCAGTCGGTACTTGGCGACGCGGTGATCGATTGGGATCCCACGATGCAAAAACCCGTCTGGACCTGGTCGGCGTTCGACCATCTCTCCCTGAGTCGCGCACCTTTCGGCATCGCCGATTGGACGCACGCTAACGCCCTTATCTATTCGCCTGACGACGGCAATCTAATCGTGTCATTGAGAGACCAAAACTTGATCATCAAGATCGATTACCAGGATGGCGCGGGTGATGGTTCGGTTCTTTGGCGATTCGGAGGTGGCGGCGACTTCACCTTGCCGGCCGGTCAGGACCCGGTGGAATGGAATTACGGACAGCACTACCCCACGTTTATCAGCCCTAACAGCGCCGGCATTTTTCAGATGATGTTTTTTAACAACGGAAATGGCCGCCTGCTCGACACCAGCAACGATGTTTGCGGTACGCCCGGTTTCGCGGCCTGTTACAGCAGCGTGCCTGTGTTCGAAATCAACGAGACCACCAAAACCGCCAACGTTGTTTCCGAGACGAGTATCGCGCCGCATTTTTCGTCCTGCTGCGGGGACGCTCAGATGCTCTCAAACGGAAACATCGAATACGATGTCGCGCTCGACGCGCTGACCCCAGGTCAATCGTACATACAAGAAGTAGCCCCGGGCCCGACGCCTCAACTTGCGTGGCAAATGAACGTTCAAGTCACGCTGGTGTACCGGGGCTTTCGAATCCCGAGTCTCTATCCCGGGGTTACCTGGACGCAATCCGCGATCGCCGCATCAAGCGCCAGCGTCGCGAAGAAGTAGTTCGGGACACGGAACAATTCCACGAGTGACGTCGACGGTGACCTGATCACCGGCGACATCGCTCGCATTCGCCGACTGCGGTCGGCGCAATTTCGCATCTGATCATTTGATATTCCAGCGTGCAGCACCGCTGCGCATTCTGGCGGATCGCCGCACAAACACGCTCGGCGAGTCCTGTCCATTTTGTATATGACTGTCGCCTGCTCCCAAGCATCAAACGAGCCGATATCAAGCGCGAGCTGGACCAGGTCAACAATCCAGCGCGCAGTCAAACCATGAGCAGTCGAAACTGACGCGAGGAAGCGGAGTCATGATCATGAACTCCGACAGAGAGCGTTGCTTTGTGTGCATCGGGCGGCTCCTTTGTCTATGTGCGATTGTATTTCTTTCTATTTCGGTTTGGGCGCAGAGTCCGTCCACAGAACCCACACCACACGATCACCAGCATATGGCTATGGGCGCGGATGATGCAGGTCAGGCCAACGAGCATGATCGCGCAGAAGCCCTGACGAGCAAGAAAGAGAGCGAATTCAACCATCACCTCGCGGGAATCTTCGTGATTCTTGCCGGACTTTTTGTACTCGTAGAAAACTCGTTGCCACAGAAGTGGTCTTCTCTTCGTTACGCGTGGCCTCTTTGTTTCTTGCTCGCCGGATTGTTCCTGCTGGTATTCAGTGACACGGAACTCTGGCCTTTCGGTCCTCAGAGTTGGTGGTATGGGTTGACGCACAACGCAGAAGACTTACAGCACAAGGGATTTGCTGTGATCCTGCTTGCCCTGGGTGGAGTCGAGATCCAGCGGGCCCGTGGCGTTCTGAAATCACAGTGGGCGCGCTGGGTGTTCCCGGTAGCCGCCTTCTGTGGCTCCGTCATGCTTCTCTTTCACGAACACCATCCCGGAATGCACGCAGCTGATCACATGGCTGTGATGGCCCGCGTTCAGGCGGAGCACCTGAATTTCGCCGTTGCGGGCTTTGGGATCGGGCTTCTGAAGGGTTTATCGGAGATCCCGAGTCGCTGGCAGATTTTGCTGGCAAAACTATGGCCGCTCCCAGTAATCGCACTGGGTGTCCTCTTACTTTTGTATGGCGAATAGTGGCCGTCCAGAAGAAACGCTAAGCGTCATAGGGAAGCGAAAGAAGTGGTCGGGGCGAAAGGATTTGAACCTTCGACCTCCTGGTCCCGAACCAGGCGCGCTAGCCAGGCTGCGCTACGCCCCGACAGACACGCTCCGCCGCAAAACCCTTCACGGAACGCGCAGGTTAGCTTAGCACAGCGAATACAACACATCCAGAGCACAGCGTCGTTGGGATGGTCGACTGCATACGGGTCAGGCCATCAACAGGCGACACCCAGGAAATTGCCAGCAGCCGTCCGCCGATTCAAGAACATCCGAGCGCTACTCACCGCAAACAAAACCGCCGGAGGGATGAATCCCCCCGGCGGCCATTCTTACAAGACGAGGTTAGTGTCAGTCTAGAACTCGTAGCGCAATGCGAACTGCATTACGCGCGGGTTCGTCGAGAGTCGGGTGTATTGACCGAACGTCGAGCCAAATGAGTCGATCGAGCTGTTGAGGCTCTGTACGTCGAATCGCACCGAGTTCGACACGTTGAAGACTTCCCAGCGAAGCTGAATGCTGTGGTGCTCTGACCAAGGCATCAGCCAGCGCTTCGACAGACTGAGGTCCGTGCTGAAGTAACCATCGCCACGCAGGATATTGCGCTCACCGGCTTGCCCAGGTAGCGGCTCAACGAACTGAGTCTGCGCCGCAGACTGTGTGCTGAATGCACTCACCACGCCGGGGTCAGATGGATCGTGGAACACACCCGTCTTTACGCTTCCGGTCAGGTAGGAATCGCCGCTCAGGTCCCAGTCGGTCGGCCATTGTGCGCCGTTGCCGACGCTGAAGGGGAATCCGGTAGTAAGGCGCATAAGTCCGGACAACTGCCACCCTCCGATGACGGCATCGAGCCCCCTGCTGATGTTCGATGCGAAATGGCGGTTTCGGCCGAACGGCAAGTCGGCAACGAAGTCGGCCGTGAACTGGTGCGTCGCGTCGAAGTCGGACGGTGCCCGGAATTGATATGGGTTCCAAGCGTTGATGATCTGTCCACCAAGGCCGGCGATCGTGCCAACGCGTTCGGCGTCGGATGACAAATCGATTGACTTGGAGAATGTGTAGTTGAAGTCAAACTGCACGCCATGGGTCATGGCGTGTTTCAGCGTGACTTGCATCGCGTTGTAATTTGCGGTGCCCATCGAGCGCCAGCTATACAACGTCGCATACTGCGGGTTGTAAAAGGAGAACTGGCCGCCGGTCGGCAGGTAAGAAACATTCGGATTCGACCCATCGGGAATGCCGAAAAGGTCGAGATCGAAGAGGCCGGTCGTCTCGTTCAGGTTCGACCCGCAGAACAGGTCGAACGCGGCGAGTACGGGATTCGTGGTTGTGGCCGGACCGTTCCCGCAACCGCCGGAGCTACCGAGGCCATACGAACCGCCCGTGCCCAGGCCTTGAATCATGTCCTGCCAATACTTGACGACATTGGCCGGCAGCATGGAGTTGGTGAATGTTGCGTCGGTAACGCCCTTTCCGCCCTGAGAGCCTTGACGGTAGAGTTTTGCAAGCGCGTCCACCGCTTGGAAGTAAGTCGTATTGCTGGCAGGGTCTCTCAAATTGAGAGGGGTCGCGGAATCCTGCTGAGTCAGCAACCGGTGCGACAAGCGTCCCACGTAGGCAACTTCCAGCGAAAATCCGCTCTTCAACTCACGCGCGATCGCGAAGTCGATTGTATACGAGTATGGCGTCTTCAAGCCCCGATCGAGGCTCGACGTGATCGCGAATGTTCCGTCTGGGTACGTCTGCGGGAACGTTGACACCGGTGGAGGCAGAAAAATCGTGTTCCCGTCATTGTCGGTCGTCGGTATCGTGTGGATACCCGTCACGCGTGGGGCCGAAGCTACCGTCTGAACACCGGCCGGGTTCGTCAACGTCGAAGACAATCCGAATGAGCCGAATTGGTCGAAATCGTCCACGATTCCTTGGCCGAATCGGTCGTAAACCATGCCGAATCCGCCACGGATCGATGTCTTGCCCGTTCCGAACAAGTCACCTAGCAAGCCGCTGCTCGCATGAGGAGCCCACGCAAACGCCACGTGCGGACCGAGATTCTTATAATCCCAGTTGTAATAGGGCGCTGCATTGTTGGCTTTGCCGCCAAAGTTAAACGTGATTGGAGTGTCGTTAGACGACGGCAATCCCGCAAAGCCTTCGTTGCCACGAGCCTCGAAGAAGTTCGTCATGTTCACATTCGGAATGACTTCCAATCCGTTTGTTTCCCATGGCGGAGAGAAGAGCGAGTAACGCAAGCCGGCCGTTAACGTCAGCGTCGGCTTGATCTTCCACGTATCCTGCAAATAGAACTCATAGCTGTCGAGTCCGAAGCGGCGCTTCAGTGCGGTTCCGTCAGCAAGTGCCGTGCCATCTTTCTGGAAGTTATACTTCGCATCAACTTCCGTCACGATGCCGAGCAACGCCTGAATTGGATAGTCGTATGAGTTGGAGAAGCTCGGATCAACATCGGGAAAGCCATTGTTCGCTGGGTTGAGAGGCGACCCTTTTCCCGCGTAGCCGGATGTGTTGACCCATGAAGCGTTTGCGCTGCCATCGCTGAAGGAAGCGGCAGTGCTGATACGAGGCTCGCGCGCGATCTGGATCTGGGTTCCGAACTGGAACGTATGCCTGCCGTGCGTCCAGGAAACATCGTCCACAAAATTATGTGTCGGACGCTGGAACGCAGTGCTTCGGGTTACGGCTCCGGTCTGATCGTTCAATCCGCGAAAGAAGATCCAGTCCTGGTTCGAATTTCCGATGAAGCCGTTGCTCTGCCGAACAAATCCATAGCGGAAATTGTTGTCGAGGGTATTGGTCAACACCGCGTTGTAGCTCGCGATGATGCCCTTGCTGTAGTTGACCTGGTCTTGGGAGGGCGCTTGGCCGGGCAAGAATGGCGCTTGGGCATAGTTGTCGTTGATCAACGAACCACTTACCGAGAGGCGATGTTTGCCGTCCCGCGTGATGTTGTAGTCCATCTTCGCGATGTAAATGTTCGACGTATCGGAAATCGGTGCGGCGAAGTTGAAGCATCCGTAGTTCACCCCGTCACCCGTGTTGTTACAGTTCGGTGCGGGCCATGCCGAGTTTAGATAGGACACAACAGGGGCGTTGGGGCCTAGGTGGAGCGGGTCGATGGCAGTCAATTGAGCAGGCGACAGCGCCTGATAACCCGCCGCTACGGGATAACTCTTCCCGCTCAGTCCGGTCACCGTGCCACCGGCACACGCCGTTGGGTCCGCGCACAAATATTGGATGATACCGTCGCGCATCGTATTGGTTGGGACTTGAACCGTTTGGCTCACCGCTTCCGCTCGGCGCGTCCCTTCGTAATTCGTAAAGAAATACAGACGGTCCTTGATAACGGGCCCGCCCAGCGACCCGCCAAAAATATTGCGGATCAACTTGGGAGGCGTATTCGGTTCACCGGCATCAAGCTGCGCGGCCTTCACGAAGTAGTCGTTCGCGCTCGTATATGTATTGCGATGATATTCGTAAAGCGACCCGTGAAAATTGTTCGTTCCGCTCTTTGTCACCAGCGCAACCTGGGCGCCTGAAGAGCTTCCCTGATCGGCATTGTAGTTCGTTGTCGTGACGCGGAATTCCTGTACGGAGTCCAACGTCACAGGCAGGACCGAGGTGAATGCTTTTCCGCCTTCGTCGTTTGCTCCGATTCCGTCGACAGTCACGTTGCTCTGGTCGCTGCGCGCGCCGTTCACGGCGCCGCTGCGGGTGTCAGAGGTTGGCACGTCGCTGCGGTTGCCCGTGTACGCGACCCCCGGTTGCAAGCTCAACAAGTCGGGCACGTTGCGGCCCTCTAGCGGGAGCTGTTTCACTTGGTTTTCGTTGAACGCGTTGCCGAGCGATGCATCAATCGTGTTGATCGTCTGCGCGGTGCCGGATACCTCGACCGTCTGTGTCGACGAACCAATTTCCAGAGTCACGTTCAACGTCGTCGGCAGGTTGACCAGCAGTTGCACAGTCTTTTGCTCAAACTTTCGAAATCCCGATGCATCGACAACGAGTGAATACGTCCCGGGCTGCAGCGCCAGGAAATCGTATTCGCCGGACTCATTCGAACTGACCGAGCGTTGGAAACCCTGCCCCGGGTTCGACAGAGTTACGTTCGCGGCCGCGATGACCGCACCGCTCTTATCCGTGACCACGCCATGTACTGAGGTCGTACCTGTCTGCGCGTTTGCACTGCACAGGAATGCAAAACACGTCACAAAAACCGCCAAAACATTTCGAAAATGAATGAGCTTCGAGATAGACCACTTCATGTACAACTCCTTTCGCGCACCATCAACGGATTGAACGGACACACGGGGGGAGGGCTCAGTACGGGGCACTTGCATGTCGTGGAAAACACGTACTCCACGACGCCAGACTTGTCTAAACTGGACTCCGAGCAACCTTATCCCACCACCACAAGCACACGATATTTGAGATAACTTCTACGGCTTTTCGGGAGGTTATGTCAAGACATGTATTTTAATGCGCCCAAATCAAATTAACGATGAAGGCGCAACATACCTGAGGCCAGCTGCTTTGCTTTGTTGGAGTTACGAATTCTGAGAATCGGAAACGGTCCCGATACGGGAGCGACAAGTTCAGAGTCCGTTGGTCAATCAAATGTAAAATTATAGGTCGCACTCAAATGTAGACCTCTCAGCCGCGTCTTTCGGACACACGCCGAGACAAGTTGAGCCCGCTGATTTTCAGTCGGACTTCGGCCCAAGGCCCTTGTGGTTTTTGAATCTAGGAGTTCTGGCGCGGGCCGCTAGTCTAAGCCTTGCCCAGTTGCAGCAGCTTCGCGCCGGTCACGGCCGGGATGCCTTTAATCGGATCGAGGATCGACTCTGATACGTCGCCGTCGAGGCGAACCAGCGAAACCGCCTCGGCGCCCCGAGTCTCATCTCGCCGGCCAAGCGCAAACGTGGCGATATTCACGCCAAGCTTGCCCAGTGTCGATCCGACCTGGCCGATAACGCCGGGTTCATCGCGGTTGCGCAGATAAAGAATCGTCCCCTCGAGTTGCGCCTCAACCGGAATTCCGCCGATCTGCAGCACGCGCGGCGTGCCATCGTGTAGCACGGTGCCTTCGACGGTGAATGCACCGTCCTCACCCTTGTCGGTTAGCGCCGAAACTTCCAGCGTGTTCGGAAATCCGTGTTCGCGCTTTCGCGTCTCCTCGTGCACGGTCAACCCGCGCGCCGTCGCAACCTGTGGCGCATTGACCACGTTCACCTTTTCATCGAGCACGGCGTTGAGGAGTCCCGCGAGCACCGCGCTGCGCAGCAAGTTCGTCCCGACTTCGGCGACTTCGCCCGCATACCGAATTCGAATCCGCGCCGGACGCGAAGCCGCCGCCTGTGCCACCATCGACCCAAGTCGCTCAGCAAGCGCCAGATAGGGACGTCCGCGTCGATATTGGTCCGGTGAAAGCGCCGGCAGGTTCACCGCGTTTCGAATCACGCCGTCCGCCAGATAATCGCGCACCTGCACCGCGACCTGCGTTCCGACCTCTTCCTGCGCCTCCGTCGTTGACCCTGCAATGTGCGGTGTCGCCAAAACATTCGGCAATGCCACGAGCGCCGTATTCTTCGTTGGCTCCTCGACGAACACATCCAGTGCGGCGCCCGCAAGGTGCCCGCTCTTCAGCGCTTCCGCCAAATCGCCTTCGTTAATCAATTCTCCGCGAGCTGCGTTGATCAGCCACGCGCCCTTCTTCATCTGCGCGAGCGTCTTCGCATTGATCAAATTCTGTGTCGCTGGGCTGACCGCCGTGTGCAGCGAAATGAAATTGCTCTCCGCCAGCAATTTTTCCAGCGGCACGAGCTCAACTTGCATTTCGCGCGCCGCCGCTTCGCTGATATACGGGTCGTACCCGATCACGCGCATGTCGAACGCTTCCGCGCGAACTGCAACCTC
>Ga0210393_10000388_pt1 | contig 40217 bp, 49 predicted proteins | sample IncBWC27OmetaG_FD_160068 | JGI IMG/M metagenome (GOLD analysis project Ga0210393, IMG submission 160068) | Forest soil microbial communities from Barre Woods Harvard Forest LTER site, Petersham, Massachusetts, United States - Inc-BW-C-27-O ...
TGCGCTGACCAGTTGAATTCGCCGGCGCATTTCAGACCTAAGTCACAACCAGCCGCACTTCCGAACGACAGCAATCTGCTTGAAAAGAAATTAACGAACTACTGGGGCTATAACACCATCGGCTTCTTCGCGCCCGACCCGCGCTGCGCGGCCGACGTTGCCAACAGCCTTCGTGAATTCAAGGAGATGGTTTCGAAGCTTCACAGCACCGGTCTCGAAGTAATCCTGGACGTCGTCTACAATCACACCGCCGAAGGCAACGAGCTTGGACCAACCTTGTCGTTCAAGGGCATCTAGTGCCCTAATCTGCCTTCCCGAGTGTCAAATAAAACGGCCCCGGCGGTCTAGAACCGGGGCCGTTACCCGCGAGCGGGTTGTAAGGGGCTTAGCGGATCGCGGGCAACCTAGAATAGCATCTTCCGAATAATTCCACCCTAAAATCTCCGCCAGCCTTAGTGTCCTAATCTGCCTTTGTTGAGTGTGAACCTTTTCGCGTTTCATCCGTACCTATTGTGGGCTGGGGATTAGCTGTCTCAGCTTTCCAAAAGCAGCGCATCCGAGCATCGTTTCAAGCTTGGGGGCGCTGTTCTTTTAAGTGTCCGAATTCCCCTCCCAGCACCCGGCGGTGGGTACTGGCCCCTTTCCATCCCTTTTTATCCTTAGTGGTCGCTTTTGGTTTTGGGGATTGACCCCTTTTGTCCCGGCTCGCGTTACCAAGTGAACCGAAACGAAGATGAACAAAGCCGCCCCTTCTGCGTCTTACTCATAGTTAGTCATAGACGCGCGAATGCGGGAACTGGGATGTGCGAACAGTGCATTGAGATCGACAAGAAGATTGATCACTACAGGTGGCTCGCGACATACGTAAATGACGAGCGCACCGCTAAAGGCATCAACGAATTGATCCAGCAACACGAAGCAGAGAAACGCGCCCTGCATCCTGAGCAAGAGTAGCGCCTCGCCCCAGTGGGCGGCCTCTTTCATTCGTCATCCTTCGCCTGGTTTGAAACGCGCAGACTGAACGGCCCCCTCTGATATCACCGCTTATTCGACACTGATTGTCCGGTGATTGAGCGAGAAGCGCGTCCACATCGTAAGTAAAAATTCGCCGATGCTGGCTACCAACATCGTCATCAAAACATTGATTTGAAACGGCGACAATGCGAGCCGACCGAGCCCCCATTCGACGCCTGTCACAATGGCAGCGACCACAGGAACAATCGCCACGATTGTGTCCACCACCCCAAGAGCCCGTATCTGAGTGGCCGAGGTTAGCAAACACGCCATCTGGATGAGAACGTATGCCAACGCCAACCAACCCGGAACAACCCAGGCTAGATCACTGGAAGGCTGAAAACCTGGCTCGTTCCACAGAAAAAACGTAGTTGCTACGGCGCCGGCAAGAGCAGCTAGAATGCTCCACCATTCTTCCATGTGGGCCGTTCTTCTTACGGGCTGCTCAACTGACGTCATAGGCACATCGTTGTTTCGAGAGATCGCCGAAGGAGCAAGTGTCGCCTAATTGCGGGATAACTCGTTCCTGTCCGGTTCGTTCAAGGACAAACCGGCTGCTATTAGTAAAAACGCCTGCTATCGGGACGCCACATGGGCCGATGCAGCGGCGATGCCTAACCAATAGATCGGCTGGCAGTGGAGTGCCTAATAAAGGTTGGTGTTTCGAATTAAGACGCTCCTGACACATCCCATACCTTGCGGACGGGCTCACCCGGCGTTCACTGAGGAACTTAATCCCCAACAGAGGGGACGGCTGCGAACAACCTCTGACGTATGTCCCTCAGAATGGATTAGGAACGTAGCTGACCAAGGGGACTTGGTAGTCAACGTTCCCCCGCAACTCTCTGAGGCACTCTATGTATCATCACGTCAAAAAGCTTATGTACACCGTTCGCGTCGCCGAACCCAATCCGCGTTTTGGGAACATGCTTCTTGAACAATTCGGCGGAGCGAACGGAGAGCTGGCCGCAGCCATGCAGTACTCGATCCAAGGCCTGAATTGCGAGGATCCCGACCGCAAAGATCTTCTGATGGACATCGGGACCGAAGAGCTGAGCCATCTCGAAATCGTTGGCTGCCTCGCCCGCATGCACCTCAAACCGATGAAGTTCGATCGCGAGAAGGCTGAGGCCGACCCGCTTATCGCGATCGCAGGCGGCGGCGGTGTCAATCTCTTCAACTCGCAGGGCAATCCTTGGACCGCCGATTACCTGAAAATAACGGGAGAGCTGGATGTTGATCTTCGCAGCAATATTGCAGCTGAGGCACGCGCCAAAATCGTTTATGAGCGGCTCATCAATTTTTGCGACGATGCTGGCAGCAAGGACGCGCTGCAGTTTCTTATGACGCGTGAGATCACGCACATGAAGGCTTTTTCCGCCGCGCTCGAGAGCATGAAGAAGCCCGCGTTTTCAATCGGAAAGCTCGCTCCAACGCCGGGTCTCGTAGATCAATTCTTCAACGACTCCACGGGCGCGGGCGACGAAGGTGAGATCGACACTAGGGGGCCCTGGAATGAAGGCGGTGATTGGGAGTTCATGAAATCACCTGCCTTGTCACCTAACGGCTCGGATCCGAATGCGACAATCAAGACAGAAAGCGCGCCATCCTTCTCTACGGACGGCATCAACGAACTTCTCGTCGACGAACTGAAGGATATTCTCCATGCCGAGAAACAGTTGACCAAGGCCCTTCCAAAGATGGCAAAGGCGGCGCGTTTTGACCGCTTGCGGGAGTGCTTTGAAGAGCATCTTCTAGAAACTGAGCAGCAAATCGAAAGGCTCAACGAGTGCTTTTCGCTACTCGGTGAAGCAGCGCGTGCCAAGCCTTGCAAAGGCATGATGGGCCTTGTCGAGGAGGGTCAGGAAGTTATGAAGGAAGGCGAGGAAAAGGAAGATGCCTTCGCCGACCTCGCGCTGGTTGGCGCGGCGCAACGCGTCGAACATTACGAAATCTCGGGTTACACCACAGCCAAAAATCTCGCGCAGCAAGCCCGGCACACGGCCATCGTAGCTTTGCTCTCAAAATCACTGGCAGAGGAAGAAAACGCTGACCAGTTACTGAATCAGATTGCGCGAAGTTTGATGTCGGTTGCGAAGATGCCAGCCGCGGTTGAGCAGAATACCGAGTAGGCCGATAGGAAGCAGAGTGCCGACGGTCGATCTATGCTCACCTCTCGACCGTCGACGCTCGTTCCCTTCACCCGTCTTTTTGGATGCCATTTCGTCCAGAACTACTGAAAAATCCATTTTTTTCATTCAAAGGGCCGCAAACTTTTTTTGGCAGGCCACCTCGACCGAAACGCTAGATGGATCGTTCGGACTTTGGGTCGCCAACGCTGGCGGGCCGATACCGGGTCGATGCGAAAGCTTTATGACGGCGCTCTGAATGCGACATCTCCGAAGGCGACGTGTCATCGTCACGATCGTCCGAACTGCATCGCCTCAAGGAACCTAGTGTGGCTGTGGAACTTGCGGACGAGCACCACGCCCGGCTTGGACATCGTCTCGGCGACGACGGCGGGATCGTCCGTTTCCTTGGCGATGCCCTGATGGAAGAGATTGCTGCCCGCCTGGCGGGCATTCCGAAAAAGCTGCTTTGGGCCGCAGCAGCTAAACCGGATCAAGCCGTAACTCTGGTTCTCTGTGCTGTACCTGTAGGCTGGACCGCCACAATCGCAGACGGACGTCTAACGCCAGAGCAAGAGGCAATTCCAAATCTCAAACCCGGCGAAGTCCGCGAACTGACGAAGTAAGGCCGCCTCAATTGGCGGCCTCTTTCATATCGGGGAACCATTGCTAGTCTGCCCGTGACGATCAGCCCTCGTCGCTACAACGTCCTAAAACCTCCAAATAGGAATAGGAGTCTTGCATCACCTCATAAAGCAATCCCGAGACGTTAGGCCCTCCGACTATTCGGCGGCCGACAGTTTAGCCGAGCCCGCCGTTACTTCGCTTATCGCCGACATCACTTGATCTGTGGCAGTCTGCTGGATCATGTGCCCGTGTCCTGGAAGGCGATGAAACCGACTCTGTGAGATGTCGGAATGCAGCCGGGCCGACTGGGTGTCGATGTCAATCAACCCGTCTTGGTCGCCAGCAATGATAACGACCGGCATCTTCAAGTCCGTATACTGACGGCGGAATTTAAAGGCGTCCGGGATCATCATCGCGGATTCTGCGGCAGATGCCCTTATCTGGGAAGGTCGCAGGGCCATTTCCTTCGGAAACGCTCCGAACTTTTTTGGCACGGCGTGGGGACCAAAGATCTTCACCAACATCAGCGGCCATGCCGCACGGCTGAGCAAAGGCGATAACGTATGGCTCAATATGTCACCAAAGACCGGCAGCGCCGGCACGGCCAGCGCAACGACGTCTGGCCGAAGTGTCGGATAGTAATATCCTGACGCAAGAACCAGCCCTCGAACCAAGCCGGGATACTTGAGGGCTAACGCAACTGCAATCGATGCGCCCCATGAGTGGCCGAGAATGATAGCATTTGAGATCCTCAGACGTGCAAGAGCCTCTTTGAACAATTCGGCCTGCGAATCCGGCGTCCAAACGACGTTACGCGGGCGATCACTGTGGCCAAAGCCGGGACGATCGAAAACGATAACCCTGTAACTTTTGGCAGCGAGATCGATCAAACCGCTCGACTCGAAATCCTGGATCATGCTGCCGTTACCGTGAAGAAGAACCAGAGGTTCGCCAGAACCCCGCTCGACGTAGTGAATCCGAACGCCGTTGAGGTCGAGGAAGCGGCCGGCGGGCGGATTATCATGCACCGCTTTCTTCGCGAAATAACGGTTGACCAGAGCAAGTGCAGCCAGTGCTCCTACCGTGACCGCCGCAGCCCCCGCAAAAGAGGTCGCCTTTGGGTTAGGGTGTTGGCCGGGAAGAGATTGGCGAAGGCGCGTAATGGATCTGGCTGCGGTCATGCTCATACCTCATGGGGTGCGTGCACGAAATCCGGGAGATCCTAGGAAATGTTGCAGCAATGGAGTGAACCGACGATAGCCGGCTTCGTTCCTCGATTTGCACTCGGCGTTTATTGTTCCCATCGGCACAAGACTGACCGCAAACCATTTGTATCCCTCCGAACGCTAGACCATCGCCATCGAGGCCTTCGTTACACAACGAAGGCCCCCAATTGACGACGCACTAAGCAGCTACCGCGCGGGCCCCCAAAAGCACAGGAACAATCGTGGCGGGGCGGCGTCACGTATCAGGAGGTTTTTTACATGGACGACAAAAAAGCGACGACAGATCTAGGCGCCGGCAGGCAAATCCCCCCGCGTCGCAACGACGCAGGCAACGGCGCGAACGAAACGCCGGACGGCTTAGACGCTAACAATGAAGCCTTGCGCAATGCAGTCGAAAACACTCCGGCGGAAACGTCGACCGTAGACATCGAACTCACTTCGGTATTCGATCGCGCCTATTGCGCTCCAAAGATTTAACCCGAGCGATCCCGGGGCACGAAAATGGTCGTCAAAAAACACGGTGTGATTATCGAGACACCTACAGAAGCGCGGCAAGCCAATCCTGGACCGTCGATACTCTTACTTATGGCCATTTCGACGGGATTGGCTATCTTGATTCTGGGCGTGGTTTGGTACGTATTTTTCCGCGCGTAAAGAAGTTGGCGACAGAAGACCGCTTTATCTGCAATACTGTGACTGACAATCGGCTTAGCGGTGCCGTTCACTTTCCGTGATCGTTTCCTCAATAGCTATGCCCAGCCGCTCCAAATGGAATGGCTTTTGCAAAATGAGGTGATGACGGAATTTCTCGGGAGCCCCTATGGCCCCATAACCGCTAGCAAAGATGAACGGAAGACCGCGGCTAGCTATAATTTCTGCCACGGGGTCAATCCTCTCGCCACCTACATTGACATCTAGAACCGCAATTTCGAAATTTGCCGTCTGCGCTAACGCCGAAGCTTCTTGGATGTTGGACGCTTCAGCGGCGACGATGTGACCCAATTCCTCGACCATGTCGACCATCATCATTCTGATGAGTGTTTCGTCCTCGACCAGCAGCACCGAGATTTGACGATGTTTGGATTCGCTCAAGACATAGATCCTTTTCCGAGCAGAATAGGGACACGAGATTCTTTGTTGCCAAAGGGCAATAGCTTGATGATCCGTTTAAATGGCCTCCGAATGCCGGGGTATAGACTTAAGAGTTTGCAGCTTTTTCAAGGGCTGCCGCCAAGTCCTTCGCCGTGTATGGCTTAGACAGACGCTCGAATTCGATCGATCTGTTGGCCGGCAATTCGGCGTATCCCGTCGCCAAGATGACCGGCAGTCTCGAATTTCTTTCCTTAATTCGTTGAGCCAGCTCAAACCCATTCATCCCGGGCATAGCATAGTCAGTGACCACAACGTCGAATGGTGTATCAGATTCTAAGAGCCTTAAGGCGTGGCTCCCCGATTGGGCCTCGGTAACGCTGTGCCCGAGGTCAAGCAGCATGTCGGCGGCGCCCATGCTTACCAATATGTCGTCGTCTACGAGCAAAACGCGCAAATTTTTCGGCTTGGCTAGCTGCGATAGCTCGATGTTCGCTATGGGGGCCTTTGGATTTTCTCTGGCGCGCGGCAGGCGAAGCGTGACCGTAGTTCCCTTACCCAGCTCACTTTTTAACCGCATCATCCCACCGGATTGCGCGATGAATCCGTGCACCATCGAAAGACCGAGCCCGGTGCCTTTTCCAACACCCTTGGTGGTAAAGAACGGCTCCTGAGCGTGGGCCAGAGTTTCTTCATTCATTCCCTCGCCAGTATCTGTAACGGAGATACAGACAAAACCATCCCGCGCTGTTCCGATTCTCTTCCCGTCATCCTCGTTGTGACAAGTGATCGTCAGAGATCCGCCTTCCGGCATGGCATCTCGCGCATTCACGGCGAGATTGATCAAAGCCAACTCAAGCTGGTTTGCGTCGACCTCGATCGCATTGATGTCCGGCGAGATATTGGTATGAATATCGATGTTCGGACCCACCGAATGCCGCAAAAAATCAAGCATCTCCGGAATTAGCTTCTGCAGAGTGACAAGCTCGACCTTTAATTCCTGCCGCCTCGCGAAGGCCAGCAGCCGCGTCGTCAACGTTGCGCCACGCTCTGCGCCCTGAATCGCTCGATCGAGGAATCGAGACACCCGCGGATCATGCGGGACAGCTTTTTTAAGCAGTCCAAGACTACCCAAGATGACTGCCAGCAAATTATTGAAGTCGTGGGCTACGCCACCGGTCAACTGTCCTATGCTTTCCATCTTTTGAGATTCGTGCAGCTGCCGGAGCGCTGTCTCGCGCTCGCGAGTACGCTGTTCGACACGAGATTCCAGTTCTTCATTGGCTTGCTGAAGCGCGTCGCGCGCATCGCGTAGCGCTGCATCGGCGATCACTCGCTCGGTTACATCGCGCCAAATCGTCGTCACGAAATCACGCCGGTCGGCACGCCAATGGCCGATGGAGACGTCAAAATGACCGGTTCTTCCGTCCCGGTATCGACCGACAACCGATACCGCCGTCCGCGTCTCCTCACGGCCGTTAGTCTTCGCCAAAATCGGCAAAAGAACGTTTTCCGGCTCCAATAGGATATCGATCTTCTGCTCGAGCAGTTCGGAGTGACTGTAACCCAAGACGTCGTCGACCGCGCCGTTGACCCATCGGATCTTCCGACTATCGTCGATGGTGATGATTGCGTCCGGCGCGGAATCCACAATCGCGTAATAGCGCGCATTTTGTCGTTCACGTAAAAGCCGCTCCCGGATTACCGCCACGGTGACATCGGTAATCTGCAGTAAGCAATATTTCGCAGGTGCAGAGAAAACCGGACGCACAACGATATTATGGAGTAGTCGCTCTCCACCGTCGCCTTGCAACGGAAGCAAGGTATTCAAGGTGTGTGTCAAAATACTCGAACTGCCGGCCTGAAATGCATCCTCGATAACAGCAGGCAGACGGGTGTTGCGCAGATCGGGAAATACGTCGCATAGATTTTTTCCCAATACGTCTTCGGCGGGACGCCGAGAAACGCGGGCTATCCACTCGTTCCAGCCGATGATGCATTGCTGGCTGTCGAGCACAACCAAGCCGATGTCGACCGCATCAAACACCGGACCGACCAATAAATCGGTCGCTTTATCCAACATGACTGGGCAAATGCCTTTGGATGTCGTTGACGTAATCGTTGACGATTTCTTTTAGTGCCGCGATAGATGGCAGATCCATCAGCAGGGCGATAAAACCCCCAACATCGCGCTTCTTGATGTTAAAATCGATATAGAGAAAGAGAACGTATTGTTCTCCTGAAGCACCATTCCCAAACAAGGTTGCGCCGTCGCCGCGAACGATAGACGGAAGCGACATCCGCATCGTTCGGTGCAACATGTTCGCAATGGTCGCAAGGCAGCCGTTCAAGATGATGTTGCCCGTTTCGGCAAGAGCTTCCTGCTCCAGATCGATGACGTCCTCCAAGGAATGCTCATAGCCGACAATAGATCGCACCAGCTCGAGGCTTTGGGCTTCAGGAAAGATCAAAAGCGCCTTGCCACAGAAGGGCCCTTCGAAAGTTTGCTGCACGGCGACCAGTCGCTTCGAGTTATTGCGCTCTACAAGTTTCGACGCTGCCTGACGGGTTACAATCTCAACCGTGGGAACCGACAAGAATACTTGCTCACCGACCATTTGACGCAGACTGTTGGCAGCTCGGCTGACGCCCATGTTGGCAATCTCGGCGAGTGCGTCCTGCTCGATTTCGGTTAGGTCGGTTGCATTCGACCTCATGTAGGCACTTTCTTCAGACGAAGTGCGGCGCCGGAAAGAAATGCGGCAAGGGCGTCATCAGTCAGCGGCTTGGGAATAAAGCCGGCATTTAGCTCTCGCGCCCGGCCTATGATCTCGTCCTGCACATTCGCAGAAACGACTGCGACGGGCATGTCCGGATGGGCCTTGTGGATTCTCGCCACCAACTCCAATCCGTCAGTATCCGGCATATTGAAATCAACCAAAGCGATGTCGATTTTAGTTGCTGACACAGCCGCCAGCGCCTCGTCGGCGTTCGCGGTTTCCACCAACGTCCATTCGGGCCGGACACGCCGAAGCGCACTCGCCATCACCATGCGAGCGAGCTTACTGTCATCGACGACCAAGACTTTGTATTGCATTGAGTTTTCTCACGGCTGGGCGGCTAGCCACCGTCCGGCGGCTATCGGTTGAAGGCTGACATTCGTACCTCTAACGCCTAGTCGGGACAGGGTAAATGGTTGACGGCGCTACTCGTTCCATCGAGGAACCGGCTTATCGACCTTTAGTCGTCTGCCTCCGAAGGCTCCCGCGCGAGCCACTGCTCTACCAGGGCGTCTCCGCACGGGCCGAGCGGAACTAGACCTGAAGCCAAGACGACCTGTAGGACAGCGGTATGGAGTTGCCGACACGGTGTCCAATCCAGCGCTGCAGTAGGCATCGTTTGCAACAACTGCAAAAGGACTTCGGCATCCTCGACCGGGCATACGCCCTCTAGGACAAGCGTGCCGTTGTCGGTGCTGCGAACGGTCACGGCAACAACTCCTTGATATCCAAGACGAGCAGAACCTGCCCGCTGCCAAGCAGGGTCGTGCCCGCATAGCCCCGTGCTCCTGCGAGCAGCCCCTGCATCGGCTTGAGCACCACGTCGAGACGATCATGGATGGCGTCAATTTCCAACGCCGCAATCTTGCCTGCAGCCTCCATCACAACCAGAAGCTTCGCGACCGTGGTGTCCTTCGTTTTTGTGGGCAGCTTCATGATTTCGGCAAGCGCTACGATCGGCACGACGCGGTCACGGAAAACGAAGCCGTTATTATTCTTTATCTGGCTGATGCGGTCAGGCGTGACTCTCACCGTCTCCGAGATCGCGTCCATGGAGATCCCGAAGAATTGGCCCCCGGTCTCCACTACCATGATGCGGGACATGGCGATGGTCGTCGGCAGATCGATTTGGACCGTCGTGCCGATACCGGATTTGCTTTGCAGCGACACCTTGCCCCCGATCTGTTCGATCGTCGAGCGCACCACATCCATTCCGATCCCACGACCGGAGATGTCGGATATCTCTGAAGTGGTCGAAAACCCCGGCGCGAAAATCAATTCGACAGCCTGCTCGTCTGGCAGCGCAGCCAGCTCTTCCGGCGCCATCATTCGCTTTTCGGACGCCTTTTGCCGGACAATGTTCAGATCGATACCACGACCGTCATCTGACACTTGGACCAGGAGCCGGTCCCCCATCCGTGACGCCTCAATCGATAACGTCGCTGTCTCGGGCTTACCCGCCGCGAGACGCTGCGTAGGACTTTCGATGCCATGGTCCAACGCGTTGCGCACGAGATGAACCAAGGGTTCGAAGAGACGATCGACAATGGTCTTGTCGGCTTCCGTGCCGTCGCCGCGCGTCACAAGCTCAGCTTTCTTGCCCAGTTGCCGCGATATATCGCGCACGAGCCGTGGGAATGATTGAAACACCTGCCCCGTCGGCACCATCCGCAACTGCAGGATCATGCCGTGCAGTTCGAGCACCAACCGATCAATGGCTTGGTAGTCGCGCCGGATCGACTCGGTCACCCCTCGCCCAGAAAACTCTTCCTCGACGCGTTTTGCCGAATGGGCCAAGGCATTTTTGGCGACCACGAGTTCTCCTGCTACGTTGACGAGAGCTTCGATTTTCGCCTCGCTCACGCGGAGCACCCGCTGAGCAGGCTGTTGGGGACCATCGGTAAGATTTCGTGCGTCAACAACCCCTGCGCCAATAAGCGGTGCCGCGATGTCAACAGCTGCCTGTTCCAGAGCTGCCAGCAACGGCGTCGGATCGCGCTGAGATAGCGCGAGCGTTTTGGCTTGCTCAACCGTCGCCTCAAGTTGCGAATAATCGCCATGCCGGAGCGCATTTGTGGCGGACCGTGCCGCGGCAGCGATACAGCCTGCAAAATCGTCCCTGCGATCTGGGACACGCAACAATTCGACTTGGGCTTCGATGACTTTGCCGATCAGCACCCCCTTCCCATCGTTCGTGTCAGATACGCGGGCCGGGAGCGCTTCCGCTGGAATGGCGGCGATGCGCACCTGATCCGGAACCAACCGGAAAACTTTCCTGATTTCGTTGTGTTCGCCTGCAGCGATCGCTTCAAGGCGCAAGTTGCAGGTGTACGGATCGAGATCGGTGAGCGGCGGAAAGGGATCACGCGGTTCGATGCGAAACGCCAGAAGATCTGGGAGCTGCCGTATCAATTGTAGGGGATCGTCACCATTGAAAAAACAGCCAGCGATTGGTTCGTAGGAGATGGCGAATATGGCCGACTTGTTCGATGCCAAACGCGACGTCAACGCGTCCCGCTCGGCCGCAATCAGGATAGATGCCCACTCTGGCAACAACGTCTCACTTGCTGCCGACTCTGACTTTCGCGTGGACGACGCCGACTGCCGCGGCAAGAACGATCGTAGGCGTTCCATCATTGCGCGGCCGTCTTCATCGGCCTGCACGGTCAGCGATCCGCTGCCCTCGAATTGATCGACCCACCGCGACACCAAATCGAGGCAGGCGAGCACCTGATCGAAGGTGTCCACGTTTACGCTGAGCTCGCCGCGCCTCACCACCGCCAATAGATCTTCTGCAGCATGCATCACGAGGCTCATGGCAGGCAGTTCAACGACAGCGGCCGAGCCCTTGAGCGTATGAAAGGCGCGGAACACACTATCAATTCGGTCGCGCGACGTACCTTCCCGCTCAAGCGCAATAAGGTCATCGTTCGCTTGACGGATCAGCTCGCGAGCCTCGGTGACGAACTGTTCCTGTAGAGCGCTCACAGCGACACTCCCGTCAGAACACAGACGTGGCGCACCAGTTCGACCTCCGCCACGGGCTTCACCAGATAGAAATTGGCGCCCGACGCCCGAGCTTCTGCAATATCGCTCATTTCCGCCTCGGTCGAAACGACCAGCGCGGGGAGACCTGAAACGTCGTTCGGGCCACGACGTAACGCACGCAGAAAGGTAAAGCCGTCCATCCGCGGCATATTGACATCAACGATCACCAGATCGAACGGCTGCGAAAGTATCCGCTCCATGGCCTCGATACCGTTGATCGCCGGTTCGATTTCAAAGCCTGCCTTCTCCAGCGTGGATTTATAATAGAGACGCATCAGCGATGAGTCGTCGACTACCAAGACCCGTGCTTTGGTGGCCGCTTCAATCTCAACCATGATCAGCCTCCGGCCTTTGGTAGACGATCGCGTCAGGAAACCGGCAGACGCTAAACAGAGGCGATATCCGGCTCATGCTTTCCGAATGCCCTAGGCAAATGTATCCACCAGGTCGCAAGCAGTCATAGAGGTTTTCCGCCGCCTGCCGCCTGGATGCGTCGTCAAAATATATCAGGACGTTTCGGCAAAAGATCAGGTCAAAATCGCGGTATTTCGCCATGTCCTTCGCGTCGATCACATTGGCTCGCGTAAACTCGATCGAATCGCGCAAGCCCTCGTCTATCTCATGGTTACCGTCGGCGACCGGCCTGAAATAGCGATCGACAATTCCCCGCGACAGTCGCATGAGTGCGCGGTCACCGTAAACGCCTTCTGCGGCCGCCTTGAGCGCCCGGGTATCGATATCCGATCCGACAATCTCGATGTTATAATTGTCGACCTGAGACCAATTCTCCATCAACCACAACGCAATCGAATAAGGTTCTTCACCGGTCGAGCATGGGATCGACCAGATGCGTATCGTGCTTCCCGGCGGCCTTTGCCCGACGATGCCGTTGAGAAGGCTCGACGTCATGCAGCGAAGCTGATGATCTTCACGGTAGAAATAGGTTTCATTGACTGTGAAGGAGTTAACCAGATACTCGATCTCGTGATCCGCATCGGCCCGGAGCAGCGAAAAATAGGCCTGGAATGATGGCGATCCGGTCGCCGCAATGCGCTCCTCCAGACGGCGATCGATGAAATACCGCTTGCCCTCGGAGAAGGACAGACCGGTGCGGCGATAGAGAAAATCGCAAAAACGCTCGACTTCTACCGACGAGATGTGGACTGCACGCGACGCACCGCCCTCTCGATCGTCCACCGGACTAGACTTTCGCGCCAGAGATTCGCGCGATCGCCATCGAAATGGCGAAGGGTAAAAATGGCGTTGCTGTAAAACGGACGGCGCATCTCTCCAACGCAGGAAGCGCTTCCGCCGTGCCGACTTCTGCCAGCACTTCGATGGCTGCCGCACATACGTTGGGATGCGGCTCGTTCTCGATGAGGCCGCACAACAACCGGGTGGCATCGGACGCCTTCATGTTGCGGGCCAACTCAGTGGCCAGCAAACGCACGTCCGATTCCGGATCGTTGAATAGTCGGGCCAAAATCGGGGTCAGAGCCGACGGCAGCGCTTGCAGGGCTTCGATCGCGGCGGCACGCAGCCTGGCATCCTGCGAGCGAAGACATGGCACGATGGCTTCTGCACTCGCCGTGTCACCGGTACGTATCAGCGACGTCAGGATAGCTTCGCGCACGCGGGCCACGGTCTCGCGCCTCAGCGCCGCGGCCAGCTCCGGCACGGCTTCAGCCTGTCCAGCCAGGGAGCGAGCTGCGGCCCATCTGCTCTCGGCATCGGAACTGTCAAGCGCCGGCGGAGCCGGTGCCGTGGCACCGGCGGCAGCTGCACCTCGGTCGCCTCTAATGAGCGGCATCGACACCTACCAAGTCGATGAGAGTCGTGGCAATATCTTCCAGGGGCCGCACCATTTCTGCGCCTCCATTCTTTACCAATTCGCCCGGCATGCCCCAGACGATCGCGGTCGATTCCGCTTCGGCAATGGTGTGACCGCCGCCCTGCCGAAGCCTTTTCATCGCCTCGGCACCGTCATTGCCCATGCCCGTCATCAGCACACCGATCAATCGAGAAGCATCAATATTTTCAAGTGCGCTCGCGACCATGCGTTCCACACTTGGATGCCACAAATAACTGGCCTTCGCCGGCGCAGGCAGCGCGATCACACCAGCGGCACGTGACGCGACCGTAACGTCGGCATCGCCCCTGCCGATATAGATCGTGCCGGCCTGCAACGGCATGGGCTGAGCCACCTCGACAACCCGAAGCTGACATTCGCGGTCTAGGCGCCTGGCAAATGCACCGGTAAAGCTGGCCGGCAAGTGTTGAGCGATCAATACCGGCCATGGAAAGTCGGCCGGAAGCTGTGGCAACACGACGTCCAGCGCGGCCGGGCCGCCGGTCGACGTACCGATCAGCACCAGGCCTGGCATACCTTCCCCGGTTTTGAGCCGATTAGCGCCGATTTTGGCGGGCGTCTTCCGTGGCGCCCGAACCGGTGGGGTGCGCGCCGTAACACCGACGCCCCGGATTTGATGGCGCACGCGTTCGGTCAATCGCAGCGTGCGCCGGATGCGGGCGTTGGCGGCCGCCCGAACTTTCTGCACCAGCACGGGTCGCAAACGGTCGATTTCCAGCGACACCGTGCCGCTCGGTTTGGTGACAAAGTCGACGGCTCCTAGCTCGATCGCCTCCAGCGTGGCGTCGGCCCCCTCGGCCGTCAGCGAGGAGATCATTACCACGGGACGCGGCGCTTCAATCATGATCTGACTTAGACAAGCCAGGCCATCCATGCCCGGCATCTGGACATCGAGCGTCACGACCTGCGGATCGAAAGAACGTACCAACTCAATTGCCTCGGTCCCGTTGCGGGCCAGGCGTATCTGGAAATCACCTTCTTCGAGAAAGATATCTTCGAGCACCCTCCGCATCAAAGCGGAGTCATCCGTAATCAGAAGCTTGATCACGGAGCGGTCACTGGCGGATCGAGTAGCGAACGCTCGAACTTCGAAAGAACGTCGGCTTCAATCTTGTCAAGTAACTGCGAGGAGTCGACAAGCAGGATCAATCGCCCGGCGGCTTCGAGATTAATAACCCTCGAGATCAGCCGCATCTGCTCCTGCGAGACTTCGGGCGCCGGCTGGATTGCATCAACCTGAACCTTCATGATCTCCGAAACGCCATCGACAAGGAAGCCTGCGGTAGTTCCGTCGACCGCCAGGATAAGGACACGTTGAGACGAGACATGTTCTGCGGAACCCAAATCAAACCGGCGTCGCAGGTTGATGATAGGCACCACGCTGCCGCGCAGATTCATCACCCCGTCGATGAAGTCCGGCGCTTTCGGGAGCCGCGTGATGTTCTCGGGTGGACGCGCGATCTCGGCAACTGCGGTGATAGGAATACCGTAATCCTGTTCGCCCAGGCGGAAAATGATGAATTGCTCGTGTGCCATGGCACTCGCTTGAGGTTGCGATTGGGATTCGTTCGCAATGCCCTGTTCAGCAAGGATACGGCGAACCAAGTCTGGCCGGAACAGCTGGTCTGGTGATAACAGAGCAATCAGCCGGCGGCCATTGTCGACGCGGCAGATCGAAGATATCTCAGCCTCGCCCTCTCCGCGGGTGAGCAACGCAGGCGCCGGATCGATGATATCCGGGTCAACCCTCAGGATCTCCCGCGTCGCATCAGCAACAACGCCCACCACGGCGTTGCCGAGTAAAACAACGACAACCTTGCTACGCTGCTGCCGCTCGCCGGCGGGCGGCAACCCCAGCAATGCACGCAGCGACACGATCGGCAATAGCCGGTCCTGCAGTGTCACGACGCCCAGCACCGCGGTCTCCGGACGGGGTAACTCTGCGATATAATCCGGCAACTGGAATATCTCCCGAACACGATCCAGCGGAAGCGCATATTCTTGCTGGCCGAGGGACAGGCTAAGTAACGAAACCAGAGCACGCGCCGGTGCCGCGGCCGAACCGGTTGTTGTAACCAGGGGCCGGCTCGCTGACCCGATGGTGGGGACCCCGAGCTGGGCGAACTGCCCAGCCAGAAGATGCGGCGGACTCAATATTTTGATCGCACGTTCGCCTTCGGCGCCTTTGATCACTCGATCCAAAGCCGTTCCCTCATCTCCGACGGCTTCGTACGGCTCAAGCTGGTCCGTCGCGATCTGCATCAAACGCTCGATCCGATCGATGACCACACCGACCGGGGCGTCGCCGCGCAGTATGACGACGCGGCTTTGCTCGGTCGCTTCGAGGTCTGGTAGGCGCAGAAGTATCCGCAGGCTCATCACCGGCAACACTGAGCCGCGCAAGTTGACCAAACCCAACAGGCAAGGTGGCACCAGCGGCATACGAGCCAGCTCGGGCAGCCGTGCGATTTCCGCCACGAGGGCAAGCGGCAATCCGAACGTTTCGTCGCCAATTCGGAAAATCAGGAAGTTCTCGGACGCGACATCGTGCTCTGGAGCAACACGAGTATCGACGGTTGAAGCAGATGCAGTTTTTTTCCTGGTCTGTTGACGTGGGTTAGCCATTGCGACGCTGAATGGTTTCGGCGAGCGATGCAATCTCTTCGATCGCGGCCGCAAGATCCTCCGCTCCGCGGGCCTGCTGCTTGGCGGCTGCCGCAGCCTCGGTCGAAGCGCTGGCCGCTTCTTCGGTCACAGATGCAACTTGACGCGCGCTCTGGGCGATGTCCTTCATCGACACCAGAATAGTTTCGGCGCTGGCGCTGATTTGGTTATTGCCCTCCGCGATCTGGGCCAAGTCGTTCTGCACGACGTCAAAGCTGGCCAGCACCGCATCGGTCTTCTGGTTTTCGGCCTCCGCCCCGGCGATCGTGGCTTCCAGTTCGCGGCGCACGGCTGCGATCTGGCTCTGGATCGCGGCAACCGTGTCCTTGATACGTGCTGCGTTCTCACCGGATTCGCGCGCGAGGTTGCGAATATCCTTCGACACGACGGCAAACCCCTTGCCGAATTCACCGGCGCGGGCCGCTTCTACCGAACCGTTCACCGCGAGCATATTGGTCTGAATCGACACCATGCCGATTCCATCGACGATCTTGTGAATGTTGCGGCTGACGCTTTCGAGGTCAGCGATCAATTCCAGGCTCTGGCGCATCGTGCCTATCGACCTGGTTACGCCCTGAGACAGTCCGTTAATCTGTAATCGGCATTCGCCGAGCATGGCATCCATTTGCCTAGTGCGTTCGAGCGAGCTTACGGCGCTCTCGCGGAATGACTGCGCAGTCTTCTCGATTTGACTGACCGCCGCGCTCGCTTGTTGGGTTGCTGCAGCCTGCTGCTGACTTCCACGGCTGATCTGATCTACCGCGGACATAATCTGCGCAGCAGACCCCGACATTTCCTGGACCGCGGTCGAGAGTTGCTCGGCGGCGGAAGCGAGCTGATCGGCGGCAGCATCGCTCGTAGATGTCGACTTGAAATCTGCGGCGAGTATGGACAGGGATCGGGATGCAGCCTGCCCCTCATCCAACACAGTAGCCTGTTGCTCGACGCTGCGAAGAGCTTCGGCAGCGGCAGCGGCCTGCTCCTCCGCAGCGGACGAAATAATCTCGGCGCCTCTCTGCGCCTCCCGGGCAGCCGATTCAGCTTCAATCGTCGCCACTGCGATGGACTGACTTCCTTCCGCCAGGGCTCCGACCTCCTTACGGAGGTCGCCAAGCGCAAGAATGACGGTGCGGCTTTTTTCCGCTTCGGAGGTAGCCGTTTCGGCCGCCGTCCGAACAATCGAGGCCACCGAATCGACCTGGGCTTCGATTTGCGCGGCAAGACCCTGCACGTCCCGCGCGCTCTTTTCCGACGTTTCAGCCAACGCTCGCACTTCGTCGGCGACAACGGCAAAACCACGGCCGTGGTCGCCCGCCCGAGCAGCCTCGATCGCTGCGTTGAGCGCGAGCAAGTTCGTTTGGTCGGATATGTGGCTCACCGTCTTGGTAACATCGCCGATGCTGGCCGCCTGCTCGCTCAGGTGCGCCATGATTTTAACGGTGCCGGACTGCCGGTCGCCGTTGTGCTTGATATTTCCAGCCCAGCTTCCAATCTGGTTCGACGTCTCCGCCAGCAAGGCCTCGAGCGCTTCGGTTCGACGGCGAGCGCTTTCGGACCGTTCGCGTGCCTGCACAAGCGTGTCGGTGGTGTTAGAGGCGACTGCGAGCGTTTCCTGAGCGGCGCTGGCCGCCTCCTCAGCCCCGGCGGCGATCTGTTCCATCGAACGGCGAAGCTCCTCGGCGGCCGAAGCTGCTTCGGTGATACCGCCCGAAAGCTCTTCCGTTGCCGCTGCGAGCCGCTCTTCGATCTTCTGCTGGCGGCTGCCGGAAATGATGCTTGACCCCTTGCGGCGCGGGGCCGATAGCGGGACCGAACCCGACTTTGGTGGGGTCCCCGGGCGGCGCTGAGCCGATCTGCCTACACCAAGCTGGGAGGTTTTCATAAGTGATCTTGGACCGCTGGCCGGAAGCGCTTTCGATGGGGCAAGCTCGGCAGGGCCCGGCGCGGATGCCCCCGTTCGCAGCCCGTTCCTAGTTTGGACCCTGCGCGTCGCTTGCGGTTTGGACGTTTCGCTCGGGCCGGGTTTTTTGGGCATTGCAGGTCCGTTTAATTAAAGATTGCCAGTGGCTTCCGGCGGCGAGAAACAATATTCCTTGGACAAACTACGCGTTCCGCGTAAGGGGACACAAGGGAAACAAGGGTTCCAATCGGAGCCCGGTTGTATCAAATTGGGCGCGACCCCCAGCATCGTCACCATTCCTCGGCAAAACGTCGCCGGGCTATGTGTTGGCGGCCGCTGGCCAATATAGGACCTGTCGAATGGCGTCGGATGCGTTCGTACCCCTAACGGATCTGGAGCGGGATGCCTTGGCCGAGCTGTCGAACATTGCGATGGCCCGAGCCTCCAATAGCTTGCGCCAAATGATTCAGCACGAGGTTTTGCTGGCAGTTCCTTCTGTCGAAATTCTGACCAACGTGGCGGCGGCGAAGCTGGTCGCGAACCCCGACAACCCTAAACTTGTCGTTGTGCGTCAGGATTTCGTGGGCGCCTTCTCGGGTCGGGCGCTCCTGATCTTTCCGGAAAGCAACAGCCTCGAGTTAGTGCGGGCCGTCGTCGGCCGAGAACTGCCGCTGGAAGATATCGTGGATCTGGAAGACGAAGCGCTAGCTGAGACCGGGAATATCATACTCAATAGCTGGGTGGCCACTATCGCCAATCTCCTGAAGAGCGCGCTCAAAATGTCACTGCCGGTCGTCATTCGCGGTGACGGCCAGCACATGTTCGAAAGTCACGTTTCGAGCCTCGTGCTGTTCTTGCATATCAAATTCGAAATTCGCCAAAAGCAGATCGGCGGTTACGTAGCTCTGCTCATGGATATTCCATCCTTGGATCAATTGCGCTCCCTGATTGCTGAGTTTATCGGGTCTGTCACCGACAACGTGAGAACGAACGAAACCTAAACTATACTGGCAACGGCCAAGCTGATGCAGCGCTCTTTCTTGATGCGCTCCAAGATGCGGTCAAAAAGCGCCTAACACCTGATCTCCTCCTCGCTACGGAGATGTGCCCGTCTTCTTCCCGCCTTCCTCGACAAAACCCATCATGCGTTTGCAAGGTTTGGCGAGCGCCGTTTCTCAAAACCAACGAAGAGACGATGCGACAGTCGTAGATTTCTACGTCAAGTTTAGTCCATGAAATCCGGCCAGCGCCCGCCCCTACAGCAATGGAGAAGCGGAACTGGCTCCGCGCGGTCGTCGCGATAGGTGCATCCATAGAGCATTTCTAGAGCAGTTTTCGACAAGCCCTCGACACTGTGCCTAATAAGCGCAGATCGCGCCCTGATAAGATTGCTGCGACGCATTAACTCTGCCGGAACACTCGCCATCCGCGGGCGTTGATCGATTTCTCCGTCCATTTGGAGAACGGCGCATGCGAGATCGGCCTGATTCAAGGATCACATTCTAATTGTCGCGGGCGCCTCTGTCGTTTCCACCACGGCGCAGTCGGCGCAGGACGCCGCCCTGCTCCACAGAATTCAACCGGAGTTTCAGAAATGACCGTGGCTGAGGAGGTTTCATTCGATATCAACGGCGCTAGTCGCACGCTCGAACTCGACACGCGCACCACATTGCTTGACGCGTTGCGCGAACACCTGCATCTGACCGGCACGAAGAAAGGCTGCGATCACGGTCAGTGCGGCGCTTGCACCGTGATCGTCAACGGGCAGCGTATCAATTCCTGTCTGACCTTGGCAGTGATGCATCAAGGCGACAGTATCACCACCATCGAAGGCCTCGGTACGCCTGGAAACTTGCACCCGTTGCAGGCGGCGTTTGTCAAGCATGACGGCTACCAATGTGGTTATTGCACGCCCGGTCAGATCTGCTCAGCCGTAGCCGCAATCGATGAGATCAAGGCCGGCATTCCGAGCCACGTCAGTGCGGATCTGAACGCCGCGCCGAAACTCACCGAAACCGAGCTGCGCGAACGCATGAGCGGCAACATCTGCCGTTGCGGCGCTTATTCCAACATCATAGAGGCGATTACCGAAGTTGCAGGGAGACCGGCATGAGAGCCTTCAGCTACGAACGCGCCAACTCGCCGGCCGACGCTGCCGCGGCGGTGCGTGCCCACGATCGAGCCAAATTCATCGCCGGCGGCACAAACCTGCTCGATTTAATGAAACTTGAAATTGAGACGCCGGCGCATTTGGTGGACGTCAACGGTCTCGGCTTCGACAAGATCGAAAGCACGCCCGATGGTGGTTTGCGAATAGGCGCATCGGTGCGCAATACCACGCTCGCTGCCGATCCGAGCATACGGCGCGGCTATGGCCTGTTGTCCCGTGCGCTGCTGGCCGGCGCCTCCGGCCAACTCCGTAACAAGGCGACTACCGCTGGCAACTTGCTCCAGCGCACCCGCTGTCCTTATTTCTACGACACTGCACAGCCCTGCAATAAGCGCAAGCCCGGGAGCGGCTGCGCCGCGATCGGCGGCCTCACGCGTCAGCATGCTGTGATAGGATCAAGCGAGGCTTGTATCGCGACCCATCCGAGCGATATGGCAGTCGCCATGCGGGCGCTGGATGCCACGGTGGAAACAGTGACTCCAGGCGGCGCGACGCGAAAGATTCCGATCGCCGAATTACATTGTCTACCCGGCAATACTCCTGACATCGAAACTACGCTGGCACCCGGTGAATTGATCACCGCGGTGACGTTGCCAAAGCCGGTCGGCGGCACGCATATCTATCGCAAGGTGCGCGACCGCGCGTCCTATGCGTTCGCGTTGGTGTCGGTGGGCGCCATCGTGCAGCGCGACGGCACCGGCAGAGTCGCGATCGGCGGCGTCGCGCACAAGCCGTGGCGAGTCGAGGCAGCCGAAACCTATATGGCGCGCGGCGCCAAACAGGTAACGGCGGTTCTGCTCGACGGAGCCAGGCCGACACAAGAAAATGCATTCAAGCTGACGCTGGTTGAGCGCACGCTCTCGTCTGTGCTGGCTGAAGCGAAGGGTTGAGTCATGAAGTTCGAAAATCCCGCCACGTTAAATCCGATCGACCAGCTCAAGATCATTGGTCATCCGATTGACCGCATCGACGGCCCGCTGAAGACCACGGGCACGGCGCATTATGCCTATGAGCGCCATGACGATATTGCCGAGCCGGCATATGGTTATGTGCTGGGATCGGCAATCGCTAAAGGCCGAATCGCGTCGATTGACCTCGCCGCGGCGAAAGCAGCGCCCGGCGTGCTCGCGGTCGTCACGGCTGATAATGCCGGAAAGCTCGCCAAGGGCGATTATAACTCGGCAAAACTGCTCGGGGGTCCTGACATCGAGCATTATCACCAAGCCATCGCCGTCGTCGTCGCCGACACGTTTGAACAGGCGCGAGCGGCGGCGCAATTGGTTCGGGTCGACTATTGCGATACCGATGGCCAGTTCGATCTGGCGGCCGGCAAGGACACCGCAACAAAACCGCCAGCCGATGAAATCAACGGCGAGCCGGAGACCGCGACAGGCGATTTCACGGGTGCGTTTATGTCAGCGCCGGTGAAACTGGATGCGACCTACACCACGCCCGACCAGGCGCATGCGATGATGGAGCCGCATGCATCGACCGCCATATGGCACGGCGACAAGCTCACGCTCTATACGTCGAATCAGATGATCGCCTGGGGCGTCGGTGATGTTGCAAAGACGCTCGGGCTGCCGAAGGAAAATGTCCGACTCGTATCGCCGTTCATCGGCGGCGGCTTCGGCGGCAAGCTATTTGTCCGCGCCGACGCCATCTTGGCGGCCCTGGGTGCGCGCGCAGCCGGGCGCCCCGTAAAACTGGCTCTGCAGCGGCCATTGATTTTCAACAACACCACCCATCGTCCCGCGACCATTCAACGGATCCGGATCGGAGCCGGCCGCGACGGCAAGATCGTGGCGATCGGCCATGAGAGCTGGTCCGGCAACCTCAAGGATGGTGGTCCAGAGGGCGCTGTCGGGCAAACGCGATTGCTTTACGCCGGCGCCAACCGGATGACGGCGTTGCGGCTGGCGTCGCTGGATTTACCGGAAGGCAATGCGATGCGCGCGCCCGGTGAGGCGTCGGGCATGATGGCGCTGGAAATCGCGATGGACGAGATGGCGGAGCGGCTGGGCCTCGATCCCGTCGAATTCCGAAAACTCAACGATACCCAGGTCGATCCCGAACATCCGGAACGGCCCTATTCGCAGCGTCAGCTCATCGAATGCATGCAAATCGGCGCCGAGCGGTTTGGCTGGGACAAGCGCAGCACCCAACCCGGCAAAGCACGCGACGGGCGTTGGCTTGTCGGCCTTGGGATGGCGGCGGCATTCCGCAACAATCTCCTGACAAAATCGGGCGCGCGGGTCCGGCTCGGCCACGACGGCATCGTTACTGTCGAGACCGACATGACGGATATCGGCACCGGCAGCTATACGATCATCGCCCAGACCGCGGCTGAAATGATGGGCGCGCCGCTTGAGAAGGTCGTCGTACATCTCGGCGATTCTGCGTTCCCGGTGTCGTCCGGTTCCGGCGGACAATTTGGCGCCAACAATTCGACGTCGGGAGTGTATGCCGCGTGCGTCAAGTTGCGCGATGCGGTGGCTCAGAAGCTCGGCTTCAACTCCGCAGATATCGCGTTCACAGACGGGGTGGTATCGTCGGGCAATCGCAGCGCGCCGTTAGCTCAGGCCGCGTCGGACGGCGAACTCGTTGCGGAAGATTTTATCGAATATGGTGACCTCGACAAAACCCACCAGCAGTCGACCTTTGGTGCGCATTTCGTAGAGGTTGGCGTCGATGCCGCGACCGCCGAAATTCGTGTGCGCCGGATGCTTGCGGTCTGCGCCGCCGGACGGATTCTCAATCCGAAATCGGCGCGCAGCCAGGTGATCGGAGCCATGACCATGGGCGTGGGCGCCGCGCTGATGGAGGAACTCGCGGTCGACAAGCGGCGTGGCCTGTTCGTCAACCACGATCTCGCCGGCTACGAGGTTCCGGTCCACGCCGATATTCCGTATCAGGACGTGATCTTGCTCGACGAAACCGATCCGATGTCATCGCCGATGAAGGCCAAGGGCATCGGCGAACTCGGCCTCTGCGGCGTCGCTGCGGCGATCGCTAACGCAGTCTATAACGCGACCGGCGTGCGGGTCAGAAACTATCCGGTGACGCTCGACAAGCTGATTGACCGGATGGCCGAAGCGGTTTGAAACGCGCCATACAAGGGCACGCCGATCAACCAGACGCTTGTCAATGATCTCGCTGGCGGCGGCTTCATCGCCCAGCAACGCAACGTCGTGCTGGTCGGCGGAACGGGTACCGGCAAGACCCATCTGGCATCGCTATCGCGCGGAGCTGCATCCGATCCGGCGCCCGTGGCCGAGCGTGTTCGGCGACGCAAAGATGACTACCGCGCTGCTCGACCGCCTGACCCATCATTGCGACATCGTCGCGACTGGCAACGATAGCTGGCGATTTAAAAGCCGCGAGGACTACCAAGCAACCCGCGCTCGTCTCGCCTCCGCAATCCCGGCCAGCTCCGACGAGACGAGTGCTACCGGCAAACCCCGTCGCGCTAAGGGGTCAAAATTGGACGCCGATGAGGTCAGAACACCGATTGACACTCACACCTCTCAACGCACAAAAAAACGAATCCACTCGCTAATCGCGTTTATTGGTAGCCCTCCACCCGGCTCCGATAAGGGACCTCGACTGCCACCTAGCGAAAACGTCGGGAGAACAGCCGCTTTAACCAGCCTTCGTTTTCCGAACGCACCAAAGGCGGCGACGCCTTAAGCTTGATTTGGATCTGACCCTCCAATTCAGCGAGCCGATCTATCGATTGCCGAATAGGACGTGGCACCCTCTGCCGCCCTTCCAAGGAGTGCATCGTTCGCAGGCGCTCGGCGACTTCGGTGCGAATAGCCAGATTTTGTTCTTGATCAATTTGGATCGGACGTGGCATGCGACGCCTCGTGAAACCGCAACTGCCCGTCGCTGGAAACGGCCCAAGCTCCGGGGAAAAGCTGGGGCCGATATTTTACCGGAGTGCCGATGGGGCGCAGGGGGCGTTCCGGCATTGAACCAAGCGTGTCGAAGCGCAATCGTTCCTCGCTCAAACAAAACGGCCCCGCCACACGGGAGTTTTAGAAACGGGCCTAAAATAAGATCACGCAGAGGAACCTTGGTCCGAGCGCAGACTTGCCCCGCCAGATCGATCCACGGCCTAGGAATTTCAAGATGAATTTATCAGGTGAGAGTCTGCTTGTAATTCTGATCGTGGGTATCGTGGCCGGCTGGCTCGCGGGTCAGATCGTTCGCGGCGCCGGTTTCGGCCTGATAGGAGACTTGGTGGTGGGCGTTATAGGCGCCTTCGTAGCCAGCCTGCTATTTCCCCGCTTAGGATTTCATCTTGGTACAGGTGTTGTCTCGGAAATCATCTCTGCAGCCATTGGCGCGATTGTGCTGCTACTAATCCTTAGGCTGGTCTCCGGTCGAGGCCGGGTCGCCTAGGGCACAGGAAAGCCGAAGGCGAGAGGTGAATGCCGGAGGCGTCGAATCCTCGACGAGGATAGCCGCTGCTTTTCGCCTATCCGGGACTCAAACCGGCGGCGGCTTTCATTTTTTTGAGCTATCTATAAGTAAATTCGCGAGCTAGATCGCTTGACCGACTCTCTCGTTCGTTCTTAGCCGGTGAGCCATAAATCCAAAGCCAATAAGTCCGATCAGCATCAAAGTCCAAGACGGAGGTAACGGCGTGGCACTAACTTCGGATCTTCCGCCGCCCTCGCTAAGCTCCGGTCCGCCATTATTCGCCAGACTCGTGTAGCCGAGTTGCAGAGGGTTCAATCCGTTCAAAGATGTGCTAATCAACTCGTCATTAAGATGATCGAGTGAACGGCTGCGTAAAAGCCGAGGCCGATGAACGCTGGCAGAATAAGAGCCAGCGCCACGCCTATTGAGAACCGGAGGTCGCTTCTGCGGTTTCCTAGCGTCGTGTCTTGCGGAAGTCCAAACGTGAAGTCGAAGGCTGGACTCGATGGCCCGACAAAATACCCTTCTGCGCTGGTCTTTGGCTGAATTAAGCTTTGAACGTGGTCATTTGCGATGATGACCGGTTTCCAAGTCGCTCGCCGTTGCATTGTCCCACCAAGTTAAGATTGATCGTTTCTTAACCGGGCCTTGGCGGATTTGTTCCTAGATCGCTCGCTCGTGCAACGGCGACTCAGCGCCCAACACTGTTAGGGCGCATCGGGTTTGGCTCATCGGCCCTTGGGGCAGTTATTCCGGGCCGGGCGCTCTTGTTTGCTGTAAGTACTCTTCCAGCCTCAACGTCGCATACGATGGCCGCTTGTCAAAGCGGCCCTCGTACTTCGCCGCCAAATCTAACAATCTAGGTTTGATGAACGGGTCGGCCTTTTCGGCTAGTGACCGGCAGTGCGCGGCGCGCTCTTTAAAAAACTCGCGATCCAACATGTAAGCAACCCCACCCCAAGCAACGCTGCGCGCTAACTTTGCCCCTCGCTGTGTCCTGTTTCAAGGGGCCATGGGCTTTCGCCCACAGCGGTCTTCCCGATCTACCACACCACGCGCCTACTATAGGCGGCATCTCGCGATCCAGGGACCGGCGCGAACTGTCCAATAATGAACTTTACTGCTCAGCGAAAATACAAATTCTCTCGCCGCACTCGCGCTGATAAAGCCGAACCGTCCTTCCTTCGCGGATCGAGAAGCTGCCGAATTAATGATTTTCGGGGGAAGCTGACTTCACGCCAACGCCCTGTTCCTACATTGCAGGTTTTCTCGGGCGGTCTAAACTAGCGGGGTTCGTGCCTGAACGTTTCGACTTTGCGGGTACCTTGCCAAAGCTCTACATCGCAACCGTCAACAAGTTGCTTGGCGGCTTCCTTGGCGGTTTCGTCGTCGGGGCACTCAAGCTCAACCGCGCGCGCGATGCGATTATCTGATGCGAGAATATACGCTCGATAGTAAGCCACTTCGGTCCCCTTGGCTCCGAAGCTGGCCACACGTTCGTCAGTTTGTCGATGCCCTAGGATACACTAAAATAAAATAGCCCTCTGTGTGTCAGGCCGGTTGGCCGGACTTGTCGGGTGAGCCGTCCGGATGAAGGGCGAGCTTTTCGGCCTCAAGCTCTGCGGCCAGACTGTCGATACCTTCAACGGTTTGCTCGTCGAGGACCTGTGAGCGCAGCTTGTTATAGTGATCGATCTTCTTGTCGATCTCTTGGCACTTCCAACACATGACTCCGCGCTCCTAACGCGGAACCAACCGATTGACGACAGTGACGTTCCCCAAGACTATTTGGGTGAGGGCAACCGCGAACGATTGTCCGGGTGAGCTAGCCCAGTCATCCAAATGGGCAGCGGCTTCGGCCTAACGAATTTTTTGAAATGCGAGGTCTCGTTCTGAGCCAGGAGGAAGCGATGTCGCTTTTTTCCGTTCATCATTCGCGAAAGCGCTCAGCCGCTCTTGGAATGATGCCGACTCATGTTTGTCCGCCATTGTTATCTCTCTCATCGACTCAGCCATATGCCACTCGATGCATTCGGAAAACTGGCAAGAGCCGAAGGAAACTTCCAGGGGGGTTTGAGCCGAGGCCGGGGAATTAGGCATTAGCCTTACCGGTACCAAACTGCGTAGCCATGCCGCAGCGCGGGAACTTTTCCCTAAAATCGCGCATTTCAACGATTTTGAGGAGAGTAACAATGATATAGAGACTTTGAGGGCGCTTGCCCAGCGACAGAAAGCTATCCAGATCGCCAAAGAGCTAGGCCGATCATACGGGGCGACGGTAGTGAAGGCTCACCAGCTCGGCATTTCTCTGAAGTTTCAGCCCGAGCATGCAACACGTACCGATCCGCTCGATGAGAGTGCGACAAACTGAGTGAGGAAATTCCATAGAGTGGGTAACTAATCACGAGTTCGAAACTCCGACCATTGAGGCAACCCCTCTGGCCGTGTTTGTTGAGTACTGACAAGCTACCGACAGGACATTCCGGCAGACATTGGTCCCCAAAAGCCGCAAGTCTTAACGCTGTTGGCGGGGGCGCCGCGTATCATCATGACGCTTCCGAGCACGAGGGCGGTAGTCAGGATCAGCGATCTTATTTTCATTGCCAGGATATGAACCAGCACTGCGGAGATTTCTAGGCTTTCCAACCGCCATAGTTAAACCGGCGCCCAATCAAAAGGGACTTACTTCATAAAGAGGGTGATTGCCATCAGTACTGGCGTTGCCAATCCGATTGCGATGATGCTCCAACGATACAACTGGCCGTTTTCCATGCGGCACATCGTAAACTTAGGCGAGAAAGACGCTAGTGCAGTTTGTGCCAAAAATCGAATTCGCAACATGGACCGAAAAGAGAACTAGATCCTGTGAGAACATCTTGGGTCCGCTCCGGCGGGTCGTCCATCCCTAGCGGCTTCCATGTCTCGCGACTCGGAGGAATCATGCCCACTCTCAGCCGCCGCCGCTCCGACAATCCGCACCAGATCACCTGGCACGTCCATTACGGTGACTTGCACGTGGGCACGATCGGCGAGCGCGCTGGCGTTCCGGTCGACGTCGATCCATGACAATGGTCTTGCGGCTTCTACCCGGGTTTGCATCCGGGCCAGCATCGGTACGGGACAGCGCCAACATTCGAGGAGGCCCGCGCCGGCTTCGAGGCGGATTGGAAAGCGCTACTGCCCGAGATCCCTGAAGGCGCATTCGAGGAGTACCGTCAGGACCGCGAAAGCCGCGCCGAGATGAGAGCCATTCAAGCTTGCGGCGAGAAATTGCCGTCAGAGGTCTTTAGCTTGATAATGCGCTGCGTCTGCGGGGTCAGATTCGATAGTCATAAGCCAACCGAAAGCTACCGATCACCGCGCGCACATCTACGCCGCCCAAAACAAGGAATCCATTGGTGAAGTTTGCCGAGCCTAGACCTTACGCCGACCCGGAAGCCGCAATGAAGAAACTCCTGGAGATCGCCAGCACCGTCGACCCGTTCAAGATGGGCGTATCCAATCGAGAAAATCAACGGGCCGTTTCTGTTCGAGCACGGCGGCAAGCCGGCCGAATACACGGCGGGCATGACGCTTGCGATCGAGCGCGGCCTGCTCTGGAAACATGAGAGCGGGACCTACGTGAAATTCACTCAAGCCGGCGCGGAACTGTTCGCGTGAAATACGCCAAACCCTGGATCCTTCCTACCACCGCCGCTCGCGCTGAGGCTTTCTTTCGCACCGTCGCGTCCTTCACGCTTTCCCGCGTAGCAGCCGTCGGTAGCCCCGCTCAGTCATCCACCTTGCGCGCTCAAGGTGAGTGTCGAAAGCCCGCCAGGCGCGATCAGGTTCGCGGCGAGGGTCAAGATGCAGGACAATGCGCGCGACCTCACGCCAATCGGCCCCATCAGCGTCGGCATCAAGGAGACGCATGTAGGTGACCAGGTGCTCGTGGTCATACGGCGTCAGGACTGGATCCGTCGGCGCGGTATCGGCAACGTCTGGATCGAGCGGCGGTCTCTGCATAGGGGCACCGAGTCGGGTGGATGTTGGGCACAATAACAAACCCCGGTTTTCTGTATCTCTTCCCCTGATCGTTGGCTATTATTTCAGCGACGACGCTAGTGAGAGGATGCGCAAGTGTCGGACGCTGTTCGGTTGGTTGTCGCCGGTTTTGTGAGCCTGAAAGATCGAGTTGCGCTCGAAGAGATGCGGGCGCATCGGCAGAAGCTTAGGGGCGATCTGCAGCAACGGGCCGGTGGGCTCGATGTGGTGGGCTACTCGCTCAAGATCATCGATGCGGATCTGCAGGAAATCGAAGACGGCTTTGCACGCTTGCAAGCCTAATCGCTCGCGGGATGCAAGCCCTCAGGCCGAGTGGAGAATTGCGAACAGGATAGCAGCGGCGGCTGCCATCATGATCAACACGGCAAAGAAGATTCCTGGCTTCATTGAGGTGTGGGTCCATTGCGCTCTAGGCGGCTATATGGAAAAGCCCCGCCGGAGCGGGGCCTTCGTTGCACCCACGGCTGGAATTATTCCGCCGGCTTTCTGCTGACGCCTTGGCCGCCGGGGCGCGACTTGTCGACGCCGCCGCCGTCCATCCGAGGCCCTGAAGGACCCGTGGACGATCCCATGGTCATTCCGTGGTGGTGGTGGTGATGATGGTGATGTTTGGCGAGGGCTATCGAGCTTGACGATACTGCAAAGACCGCCGCAAGGGCGATCGTACTAATCTTCATCGTTTCCTCCTGATAAACGCCGGAAAGGCTTCTGGCAACGAACGAGCCCGGCGCGGGTTCCGTCTCCTACAACCACTCCAGCACGCGATTGCCCTGCACCGCCGACCATTGGCCGGCGCCCCGCACTGTCGGGATGCGGTGTGCGTTCAGGCTGTCTGCGATGGCTCTTAGGGTCCTGGCGCCAGCCGCCTGTAGCGCGGCGATATAGTGGGGGCGATGTCGGCCGACCACCCTCGATTTGGGGAGATCGGCGAACCGGACGTCGACGCCGGCCTCTAGCAGACGCGATAGGAAGGCCACCGAGCGCGTCAAGCGATCGACCTTTGATACGACTAGCGAAGCCCTGTGAAGCCGCGCATCGGCCAGCGCTTTCTCCAGGGCGGGACGAGCAGATTCTTGCCCGACTCCACCTCGGTGTGCTCGGCAACGATCTACCAGTCGCCACCGTTGAGGTACTGCTTCACGGCCTCCTGCTGCGCTTCCAAACAGAGCCCGCTCTTGCCCTGCCGGCCAGTGCTGACTCGGTAATAGCAGACGAACTTGCCGTTGTTCTGAGCCATGGCCGCCTACAGCGTTTTCAAGCGTGTCAAGAGACAGGGCCGGCGCTTCCATGTTGCCAAAAGCACCGGCCGCACCACCGTAGTGGGCACGGTCGGCTGGCTGGGGAAGCTTGCGGGGCCGACCGTGCAGGCCACGCCGAATGTGGGGGACGCGCGCGGCCCAAAAACCAAAGCCGCTGCGCGGTGGGAGTTCCTATCGAAGGCACCTGCGACGTGGAACGATATCAGCTCACAAGAATCGATTCATCGACGCGGCATAGTCGCCCTATGCCGGTGTCCGTCCGGACAAAAGGCCCCAGCGCCCCCCACGCTGGGGGCCGCTCCAACCCAGGGTGGACCACAAATTACGGATCATTGGACGTCACAATGCCGCGGTATCGTCAGGCCGGCCTCGCCATCTCGCCCATGGCGCGGCTGCGCGGGTACCGCACCCCCCACGAAAACGCGGCTGGCACTCGCGCCCTTGGCGGGCGGATTTTATTCAGCGTGCGTCTCAGGCTCTATCCGCCATTGGAACTAGTACCGCGTTGTGGCTCCCCGGCTGGCCACCCAGCTGACCGTTGGTTGGTCCCCGGTCGTGCTTCGCAAGTCCCCGTGACTGCTTGAGTTGGTCAGCCGTCGGCTGCTTGATCATGGGGTCGCCGACCGACTGTTTTGCGTCAGGGCCACCCGGCAAATTGTTTTGTTGTGCATACGCTGCAGCGCCGGACATCAAAAACGCCGCCGCAATAGCAATCTGAATTGGCTTCATCGTCTATCTCCGTTTTGGCCTACCAATCCAAATCCGCCTTGGGGCCTGTGGTTCTCGGCGGCGTCGGCGGAGAGGTCGCGGATGCCGACGGTGGGCCACGTGGAGGAGGATTTTGGGCACGGTCGGCTTGGCTGGGGGAAGATGCAGGACCGACCGTGCAGGTAAACTACGGCTTTCCGACGTGAAGGAGTTGTTCGCTCAGATGAAGGATCACACCACCTTCGCCGGCAGCCGTCGCGGCCATTGATGCCGCTAGTGCGAGTTCCCGTGCTCCAATTCGCGCCCCGGAGCCTCCCGACATTATCCCAATGATACCAGCTATTTTCGCTTTCATTGTCGCGGATTCCGACCATAGATCCGAGAAAATCGGGAACGAAAGCCTGGATGCTGAGTTGGGGAACTCGCGGAACCCGGTAACTTTATTTCTTTGGATTTTCAGAACCGACATCTTGGATGCTCGAAACCCCGCACCCAACGGTCGAGATTCACGACGCCCCCGACTTCCTGGCAGGATCGGGCGAGATGGCGTCGATGATGCGAAATTTCGATTGGGCTGCGACCGACCTCGGTCCGCCTGGATCGTGGCCTCAAAGCCTGAAGACAGCCGTCCGGATCGTGTTGACCTCCCGTTATGCGATGTGGATGGCTTGGGGTCCGAATCTGAGATTTTTCTGCAACGATGCGTACCTTCCGACGGTCGGGATAAAGCGGGAATGGGTTCTAGGATCGAGATCTGACAAGGTCTGGCAGGAGATTTGGCCGGACATCGGGCCTCGCATCGAGCGGGTGTTGAACACCGGCGAGGCGACCTGGGACGAAGGATTGCTCCTGTTTCTCGAGCGCCTGGGCTTTCGCGAAGAAACCTACCACACGTTTTCATATAGCCCGCTAGCCGACGACGATGGCCGGATCAGCGGGATGTTGTGCGTCGTTACGGAAGAGACCGAACGTGTCGTCGGAGAGCGGCGCCTCACTACCCTGAGCCGCCTTGCCGGCCGCCTGGCATCGGCCCGGGCTGAACCCGAGGTCTTGGACGCGATCAAGGAGGGCATGGATGAGGCTGACAAGGACCTGCCTTTTTCTCTGCTGTACCTTTACGATGAGAAAGGCGCCTTACGGCTCGCACGCGCTTCCGGCATCGAAAGCGGCCATCAGGCTTCGCCGACGGTAATCCTCCCGGGCGATCCGTGGCCCCACGATATCCGGGATTCGGGAAGCATGATCGTGAACGATCTGTCCGCTGCAGTGGGCGATCGTCTACCCTGCGGGTTTTGGGACAAATCTCCAAGCCAGGCGGTCGTTATCCCGATCGGCATCAAAGGACAGGAAAAGCCCGTCGGCTGCATCATTTCCGCGCTCAACCCCTACCGGAAATACGACGAAGCTTACGTCAGCTTCGTCGAGCTTCTGGCAGGGCAGGTTTCCGCCAGCCTCGCCGGCGCGCGCGCTTTCGAGGAAGAGCGCCGGCGCGCCGATGCGCTGGCCGAGATCGATCGGGCCAAGACGCTGTTCTTCTCCAACGTCAGTCACGAATTCCGCACGCCGCTGACGTTGATGCTCGGTCCGGTCCAGGACGCCCTGAACGACACGTCTGCTTCCGCTCTGGATCCGAAACAGCGCCAGCGCCTTGACGTCGCAAAGCGCAATTCGCAGCGGTTGCTCAAGCTGGTGAACGCGCTGCTTGATTTTTCCCGTATCGAAGCCGGACGGGCGAAAGCCAACTTCCAACCGACCGACCTGTCGAGTTTTACGGCCGAGCTAGCGTCCAATTTTCATTCCGCCACGGAGAAGGCCGGGCTGAAGCTGAAAATCGACTGCGAGCCGATGCCGCAGCGCGTGCCGGTCGACCGCGACATGTGGGAAAAGATCGTCTTCAACCTTCTCTCGAACGCCTTCAAGTTCACGTTCGAAGGAAGCATCTCGATCCGGATGCACGCTGCTGACGATGGCAAGTCTGCTGAGCTAGTTGTGCAGGATACCGGCGTCGGCATACCGTCCCACGAACTGCCGAGGCTTTTCGAGCGTTTTCATCGTGTCGAAAATCAGAAGAGCCGCTCGTTCGAGGGATCCGGCATCGGTCTTGCGCTGGTCCAGGAACTCGTCAAGCTGCACGGCGGCTCGCTGGTCGCCGAAAGCGAAGTTGGCAAGGGATCGTCGTTCAAAGTCAGCATTCCGTTTGCGTCGTCGCAGTCTGCAGATCGCCGTGGTTCTGAATCGGCGGATGTCCCCGCCGCTTCCCGCGCCGAAGCCTATGTCGAAGAAGCATTGAGTTGGTTGCCCCAGGACCCCACGACGAAATTCCCGATCTCGCAGCAGGACGTCGCGATCTTCGACGTAGGCGGAATCAAGATGCAGGGCCATATCCTGGTCGCCGACGACAATGCGGACATGAGAGCCTACATCGGAAGATTGCTCGGCGCCCATTGGGACGTCGAGACCGCGGAAGACGGAAATGCGGCGATCGAGGCGATCCGGCGAAACCGTCCCGACCTCGTCGTCACCGACGCCATGATGCCTGGACTTGATGGTTTCGGCTTGCTGGAGGCGATCCGAAAGGATCCCGACCTGCGCGACTTGCCTATCATCATGCTATCGGCGCGGGCCGGTGAGGAAGCTCGCATCGAAGGCCTGGATGCTGGAGCCGATTACTATCTGACCAAACCCTTTTCCGCCCGCGAACTCGTTGCTCAGGTCAACGCGAACCTGACGTTGGCGCGCGTCAGAACCCAAGCTGCGCGGGATCTTCGCGCGAGCGAAGAAGCCTTGCGGCGACGGACGACCCAATTCGAGACGCTGCTTAATGAAGCCCCGCTGGGCGTGTATCTGGTCGACGCGGACTTCAAGATTCAGGCCGTCAATCCCACCGCATTACCGGTGTTCGGGGATATTCCCGACCTCGTCGGACGGGATTTCGGCGAGGTTATTCGTATCCTTTGGCCGAAGGATTATGCCGACGAAGTCGTGCGCCTGTTCAGGCACACGCTCGAAACCGGTGAGCCGTACGTGACGCCCGAACACATCGAAGAACGGCGGGACCGGAAGGTAAGGGAATATTACGAGTGGAGGATCAATCGCATTCCGCTCCCGGAGGGTCGTTACGGCGTGGTTTGCTATTTCAGGGACATTTCCGCCTACGTTCGAGCCCGTCAGCAGCGCGAACTGCTGATCAATGAACTTAACCACCGGGTCAAGAACACGCTTGCGACGGTTCAGTCCGTCGCTGCCCAGACGCTGAAGGGGAGCACGGTACCGGCGGCAGTCAAAGGAGCGCTCGAGTCCCGTCTGATTTCCATGGCCGGCGCCCATGACGTGTTGACCCAGCAGAACTGGGAAGGTGCTGACCTGCGTAACATCGTGGAGAAGGCGCTGTCGCCTTTCATGGCGCCCAGGCGGGAATTCGAACTCGATGGTCCCGACATCAAACTGCTTCCGAAGTCGGCGCTTGCCGTAGCGATGGCGGTGCATGAGCTTGCGACGAACGCCGCTAAGTATGGCGCGTTGTCGAACGGGTCCGGCCGCATATCGGTGCAATGGGTGGTCGCCGAACAGGATGCGCCGCATCTGCAGATCGTCTGGACCGAAACGGGCGGTCCCAAGGTCGCTGCGCCCAGCAGCAAGGGTTTCGGCTCACGGCTCATCGAGCGGGGTTTGGCGGGTCAACTGGGCGGCGAAGCAGTGATCGATTATCGTGAAACCGGCGTCGTTTGCAGGATAATGGCGCCTTTGAGCACGATTACGGGCAGCGTGCCGGCCATTCTTGAATAGTGTCCGGACACGCGCGGAGGTGAGAGATTTGAGTAAGCAGGAACTGTCAAACCGCAAGGTCCTCGTTGTCGAAGACGAGATGATGATTGCGATGCTGATCGAGGACATGCTCGACGAATTCGGCTGCAAGCTGGTCGGACCGGCCACAAACGTGCCGCGCGCGCTGGAACTCATCGGCAAGGAGTCGATAGACGTTGCGGTGCTCGACCTGAATCTGGATGGTAAGGACACGTATGCGATAGCGGACGCGCTACAACGGAAGAGTGTGCCTTTCATATTTGCGACCGGGTACGGGTCCACGGGCCTCCGCCAGGAGTATGGAAACCGGCCGGTGCTGCAGAAGCCGTTTCAAGCGAGGGATCTCTCAACTGCGCTCACGGAAGCCTTGAACGGAACGAATGTGGCCGCCGGGTGAGTACGAGATAAACTAGGAGCTTGAGCGCGTCCGTTTAACAGTGCCATCCTGTGGCAAGTTCTGTGCGCCTTTGCCTATTGGCTATCGTCCCGGCTTCGAATTCCTGAAATGCCGCTCTTGGCACGAAACGGACCAGCCGGGTCGGTCGTCGATGTCCGTTGATAGGGTGCCGGGGAAGACCGGAAGTGATCGGCGGACGGTCAAAAGGACGCCAATGACCCTTAAGGAGAATTCGGGCCTCCACAACGTTCCGGCGGCGCCGCATCAGGGGTTAGCATTTCAGCGGCAGGTTTCGTCTTTCTCAGTGCTGCTGCGCCGTGCACACGTTTACCGCTGATGCCCGAGTCCAATCCCGAGATGTAGCGCCTTCTGGCGGAGCGCACCAATCGTGCGTTTTGTCTCTTTAGATATTTTGGCGACCGGTGTCCTCGCTTTCGAATGCGCCTTGAGTTCCTTGATGTCAGCCTTCGTCCATTCGCGACGTACTGCTTTGCCGTTCTTCTTTGCCTTCGCCACTTTCAACTTGTTAGCTCCTTATTTGATGAGGCCGCGTACTAACACATCGCAGGGCAGAGGCAACTAAACAAAAGCTCATTCGCGCCATTCCTATCCGAGGACCTTCGTCTTGCTGGACTTTCCGTATGACCGCTGTTGGCACATCGCGGACATGACCGAAGTGGCTTACAAAGTCCGTTCCTGGGAGGGGAGCAGACTAAAGTCAGGCCCTGCTTTGAGCCAGTCAGACTTATTATGTTTCTGCATAAAGGAGCTTCTTTGTAATAGGTCTGGACGGGACGGACAAAGCAACGGAAATAAAATCGCGGCAGCTCAGGGCCTTGCGCAGACTGATGATAGAAGAGTTATTCTATAATCAGTGAAGAGGACGCGCTTAAGAAGGTCGACAAAATGAAATCGACGGTGTCATCAATGAAATTGTGGTTCACCAAGTCGAACTGGTCGTCGTTCTACCAAAGGCTCTTCAGTAAACTAAGCTGCAGGCGTTTTTCCCAGCTGAAGTGCGGCAGCCTTCAGCTCCTCCCGAGTAGCCCCTTCGGCAGCCCTGACGACGATTGTCTCTGCCATCTTGGCTTGAGTAGCCGTGGTTGGTTTGATTTCGCGCGCTGCTTCATCGAGGACAGCCCGCATCATTCATATTCTGTCATCCATGCTGCGCGTGTATAGGCCGCATGTGACGAGCCTGAGTCAAAATCGAGTTCCTAAATTAATTCTTGTCCACGCTTGGCAGGCGGTGATGATGATGAACGCGGGCGACGACAAGACAGTTAAGACCATCAACGCCTGGATTTCTTCGCCGCCTTTTTCTTCACTTGTTTTCTAGACTTCTTTCCAACTGCCTTTCGGACAGTTGACGATTTAGATCTCTTAGCGGACTTTTTTGCTTTCTTTGGCGCTTTTTTTGCTGACTTCGTTTTGTCAGCATTCCGCGCCGACTTCGCGCGCGTCTTAGGCGACTTCCTGGGCCGGCGAACGACTTGCCGCCAATCCCTTCACCGCTTCGACTGTCTTCTCCACAATCGACTTGTCGTCCTTATCTATATCCATAATACCTCCAAACAGACGTCAATTGTCAGGCTGTTTCGCCTGGACTGATCGTCGAGACATCGAGCCGCACGAGATAAACGAAAATCATTTCTTCCAAAGGAGCTTCTCCTGTGGCTTCAACGAAGGCTGCCTTTTCCGCCTCCGACGCGTATCTGGTTTTTAGAGCGGCCTTTCCATCCCAAAGGGGAACGCCATACGACCTGAGCTGAGCGACTTCGTCTCTTAACCACGATTCGCGACAGAGCTCAGAGGACTCACGCAGGTTTTTTGCTTCGAAGGTGAGAGTTGGTTTGCCGCCAATGTCGAGTGTGAAAACGGCAGGCATGAATCAATGGACACCAGCGAGGAAACGAATGAAGAAAAACGAAGCCACCACCACGATCGCTGTCACGGCACACGCGAATCCGGCCCTCAGTCCAATTTGGATGAAGCTAAGGTCAAGCTGATGATCGGACATGCTCTTGAACGTGCCGAACGTAAGAAAGGTTCCGCGCCTGGAACGGGATTGCAGTATGGTTGGCTGGCGGAGCGGCGGCTGATCGTTCGTCACGGCGTTTCCTCGCTTTTTCGGCTGCGACCTATGGAGTGCGGTCTGTTCCAAAAATACTCGCGATTGCCCGTCGCAGCTTCCGCGTATTGATCGATGGCAATCAGGATCGCTTTGACGTGGTGATAGCACCAGCCTTCGTGCACGCCCATGTCCCTGACTTTGGCGAGAGCGTCCAGGAACGGAGGGTTGTCCTTCGCGTTGCGGTCGTGCCACTTAAGGACGCGCTGATCGCGGCCGTCCGTGCCGGTGAGTTGGACGACCTCTTCAGCCACGCGGCGAAGGCCGGAGCGATCGGGAAACCGAAGTGCTTGACCGGAACGACCGGACGGCGAAGGATCGTCGCCCGGTCTTTTTTTACATGACTTGCCGCGGCGAATGCAGCCGTATCGATTTTGCGACAGCATTTATTTTCACGAGACGAAAGCAATATGGCAAAGAAGCCGATTTTCCAACATCGACCTGATTTGGCTCATTCACGAGAAGCTCAGCGGGAGTCCGGTGATTACCCAGAGTCGGGATTGTCGATCCCGATCGTGCCGGTCGACGGCACGGGGTGGACAGCATTGATGGCACCCAAGCAGCGAGCAATTTTTCCTCTCCGCGCAAAACGGATTCGAGCGATAGGCTGAGGATTGGGGAGAATTAGAATGATCAACTGGCAAGCTGAGCTTGATGCGCTGATGCAAGAAACCAAGCCTGGCCTGGATCCCACGTATTCGAAACGAAGAACGGGCGGCCCACGAGCGGGCAGCTCAACAGGAGGGCGTTGACGGCTGAACGACGCGCTCCTTTGCGTCCTTGCGCAGCTCCGGGGCTTGCGACCAGCGAGGCCATAAAACTTCGTTGTGAGCCGATGCCCTATGCGGCTACACGCGCTTTCACTCAACTTTGGTTGTCGCCACTTCTGAGCTTGCGGGGGAACTCGTCAGGCCAGGGCTGTGAGGGTTGCGAAACGATCGGCCACATGAGAACGGCAGCGCCAACGGCGTAAGTCGAGCCGCCGGGCAGTTCAAGCCGATAGCATAGTAGCGCGGGCAGCCGCCTCCCAGCGGACCCAGGCGTCCTCGCCGAGTGGCGGGCGCGAAAGTGACTCAGACTTCCTTCGTCCGCTCTAACCCCCGAAAACAAACCTTCCCGGACTAAACGATAACATCCGTTTTTGGGCTGGCGCCTGATTGAATCGGTTCCCCGGTCCAAGTGAGGCCAAGGTTTCTCCGCTTTTGGACCTCGATTATGAGCTTACCTCGACGACAACCTCACGAGAGGCATCACGCGATGGCGACGAAAGACGGGTTCGATTCGGACGATCCTTTGCCGCTTTTTCTATCCGCCGATGCACCCAAGCCGAGTAGCGGGAGCGACAGAGCGGTCATCTCGCTACGATTCGTCATGGCGAGTATTTTGGTTGCAACGGCAACGGCGATTGGTATTTCGATTTTATCAGTGCGAAACCCGGTGACGCTCTTTGCTGAAGTCACAGCTTCGGTCGACTCATCTGGGCCGCAGCCTAGCACCGATGAGTCGATGCCGAGCATCCAATCGGCCGTAATTCAATCAACCGTAGACGCTGAGGCGCCGCAGACTGCGAAGGACGTCCCGATTAGCGAAATCAGTGCCTCTGAACCCGCTAGCCAGACTCGCGCTGAAAACAGTGAGACATCGGAAGCCCTGTTTAGGGAATTCCAGGCGTGGAACGCCAAGCGGGATTTGGCTAAGCCCGCACAAGATGATCCGGCACCGGTCGCGGAAAATGCACCAGCATCCGTGGGGCCCATGCAGAAGCACCGAAGGGCCCGGACCATGCGAAATGCGCGGGCAGACATCATCCAGCACATGCAGAAGCGCCGAGCAAATATCCCGGGGCAAGATGAAGGGGCACATGCCCGGCCCGTACAGGATGCACGAGCGCAGACCCAGCCGGGGCAATATGCCGAGCCACCGTCTTTCCTGGAAAGGATAAACCCCTTTGGAGCAAACCTTCTTCAGCGTTGAACCAATTAATCTCACGGACGAAAGCCGCGAAGTATCGCGCGAGCAAAGAAACAACCGCAAGTCAGCCGGCTGTGAGTCGGTCATTTGCTGACATTTCACAGGTAAGGCTTGGCCGCGTTATCCATACCACCGCAAAGAGTTGGTAGACAGCGTGAGTCAACTCACGCGATCTCGAGGGTCCTGGAGCGGGCAAACGCTAGTCCTCTATCGTGAAACCGACGCGCAGCGTGACCTGGTAATGACGAACGGACCCGTCCTCGATGTGTCCCCTGGTCTGTGAGACCTCGAACCATTTCATGCCGCGGATCGTTTTTGAAGCGCGAGAGACGGCATTCTGGATCGCGTCCTCGATGCTTTTTTCCGAAGAGCCGACGAGTTCTAGGATCTTGTAGACGTGGTCTTTTGCTTCCGTGGTTGAGGACATGAGAAGCTCCGTTTGAACCCTGACTTGAGGCGCTCGAAATGAACGGATGCAGCACGCTTGGGTTCCATCGGAGCATGTCCGGCCCAACTCGGTTCGCTTCAATGATCCGATAGTGGTCAACTCACGCAGATCTTTGAACGCACACCAGTGCGCCCGGCGTTTCCCATGAGGCCAGCGGGGCCATGCTCGAAAGCCTCGAACACCACCAACTGGTTATAAATCTCCATCGAGCCCTCGGCGTGTCCAGCCGAGAGCAGGTCCTCGACGACGCGGATCGCGCCCGCCGCCGGTCAGGTCGTCATGGCCATCAAGGCCGCGACGTAGCTCCGAACAGTCTTAATGTTTGGATGCTTCGGGTTTCCTGCAAAAGCTCTATAGAGGCTCGATCTTTCAACTCCGGCCTTTTTCGCGATGCCTGAGATATTGTGGCGATGGGCGACAACGCCAATGGCTTAATGTCGGCGATGTCCGAGGTCTCAAATGCATGATTGAGGTGGGGATGCGATCGTGGCCCGATGAACTCGCCAAATT